>JAEEGL016227396.1_pt1 | contig 31852 bp, 17 predicted proteins | sample 9134231 | NCBI WGS metagenome assembly JAEEGL01 (sample SAMN16246548, study PRJNA631951) | gut metagenome | biome: gut microbiome; feature: rumen; material: fiber-attached | host: Bos | place: Iran: Karaj | collected 2018-10 | reverse complement strand
TTACAATTACACATCGTAATTCAGTGCAGAACTATCATATGAGGTTACTGCTATAAAAAAAACAAGATCAACTCAGAGATGAAAAAGTCTCTATGAATTATTCAGGCTAAAGTCCCTAAGGACTCTAAGGACCCTAAGGTCTTCTGGCAAACGCAGCACGTTAAGTTTGCCAATGCAGCACGTTAAGTTTGCCAATGCAGCACGTTAAGTTTGCCAATGCAGCACGCCTAATTGACAAACAAGGGGGAATGTGCCGAACACATTCCCCCTTGTTATAATCAATAGTGAAACTTAAAGCTCTGGGCTTCACTCACTTAATCACAATCTTGAGCTTTGCTCGAGCTTGTTCTCGCTCGATAAAGCAAGAGCAAGCTCGTGCTTTATACTCACTTAATCACAATCTTTTTTCCATTCATGATGTAGAGACCAGCCTTTGTAGGCCTGTCTCCAAGCTTGCGACCGCTCAGGTCGAACCAGCTATCAGAATGGTCAATGGTCAATGGTGATTGGTCAATGGTTTCAATGCCGTCCACTGCATCATCCGTGATTGTCCTGAACCACATGTTCCAGGGATAGATGTCCCAAGCTTCTACACAGCCTTCGGGAACGTGGAGCGTTGCGCCCTTCTCTTCATCTATGGTGTAGATGCCGTCGAAGGCCATGCTGCTCTCTGCCTCTCCATACCAATAGTTGTTATACTCGAAGCCACCAACTGGAGGTGTCTGGCCAAAGACATAGACGTCGCCCAACTCGCTCAGCATAGCAAAGCAGTTGATGCCGAAGCCCTGGATGGTGCTGGGCAGATAGACTTCGCGGAGCGATTCGCAGCCTTCGAAGGCTTGATCGCCGATGAACTGGATGCCTTCGTCGAAGCCGACTGCCGTCAGATTGTTGCAGTTCCTGAAAGCCAGGTTGCTAACGCCTACCACAAAGTAGCCGCCTGCCTTCGTAGGAATTGTCACGTCGCCCTTTGTCTCTGTGTCAACGGCTGTGTAATATGTCTCTTCACCCCATGTTGGGATACCCGTCTCGGGGTCAACCCAAATTTCTTGCTCCCTTTTGCCGTAAAGCGAGCAGGTGTTCTCATCAAGGCTGTTAACGATATAGGTCACGGGCACACCTTCCGCGCTCTTCTCCGTGAAGATGACGTCGTCAATGACGTTCACGGTAAGCACTGCCGTCGGGTATTCGCTCACCTGTTCCCAGTCAACGTCTGTGGCTTGGAAGGTAATGACGAAGGTGCCCAAGTCTCTCGGCGTGATTTCGAAGACATTCCTCTGGGTGACACCAGTCATCGGGTCAAACATCTCGAAGACATCGATTGTGCCCTGACCTTCTATCATAGTGGAGACATACGAGTTGGAGTTGGCGGGTGTGAGCGATACCTTTACTGTCGATTTCGACGACTTCAGCAAGGTGATGCTGGTGCGGTTTATGGCGAGGTCTGTGGCGGGAATGCCACCTTGCACTTCTTCGGGGTTGTAGATGAACAACTCGCACGTTGCCCGCTTGTTCGAACCGTCGGTGGTGACGGCGGAAATGGTCACAATGTTGTAGTCAATGGGATAGGCAAGGATGGTGACAAGTCCGTTCTCATCGACGGTAGCGACGCTCTCGTCATCCGATGTCCATGTCAGCACCTTGTTGTCGGCACAAGCGGGATAGACGACAGGCTCAATCTGGAAGGTGTAGCTGCCAAGCTCGTCGGGCAAGATGGCAAGGTGCTTTGCATCGGGCTTGAGGGCGAGGCTCTCCACATAGATGGTGCCTGGCTTGCGCGTGGGCAGGTCGGCTACGATGCGCGGGAAGCCCCTCCACATGTAGCTGCTCTTGTACTTATCCAACGTGCCGTAGAAGTCGGGAACGTGCAGCGTGCAGTTGTTGGTCTTCAGGGCGGGGAAGTCGAAAGTCATATCCTCGGACTGGCTATAGACCATCGAGGGCGGCTCGATTGCGAAGCAATAGACGTCGGTCAGGCCGCTGTAGCGCATAGCGTTGCTATTGATGCGCGTCACGTCGGCACCAATCTCCACTGTCTTCACGCCGTCGTAGAAGCCTGCCTCGGCATTCTTGTTGGTCACGTCCTTGGCAATCGTCGTGATGCCGTCGGTGTAGATGATGTTCTTAATCCACGGCATCCACTCGTCGAACTTCTCGTACCACGGTGTCTGATAGCCGCGATAGCCGTTGGGCATTACGCCTTCGCAACTGATGGTGAGCGTGCCTTTCTCGTCGAGCTGCCACCAGCCGTTATCGCCTATGCTGCCACCAACGGGGAACATCGGCTCTTCGTAGCATTCATCGCCCACGATGTGCATATCCTTCCAGACGTTTGCCTTCTTATATATAGGAATAAGGTCGGCAGGCACAAGGAGGTCGATGTTGGAAAGTGTCAGGCCGTCGAAGGCATAGGCATCTTCATTGTGACCGATAGGCACGTCGCCGTCCCAGTAGTCGATAACTTGCTTCGTACCCTTGACGGGTGTCGGCGGAGTCATAGAGTTGCAATAGACATTCTTGAGGGCGGTGCAGCCTTCGAAGGCGCTCCACTGGATAGTCTTCACGTTAGAGCCGATGGTAACTGTCTCCAGCTTCTTACAGTTCTTGAAGATGGTAAGCGGCAGGTTGGCACCGTCGTAAAGGACATTGGTGAGGCTGGTGCAACCGTTGAAGCAGTTAGCAGCATTGTCGAGGTTGGCATCGTTCAGGCCAACGGAATTGAGAGCCGTGCAGCCGCCGAATGCTGTCTTGCCTACCTGACAGCCGGAGCCTAAGGAAACAACAACAAGCTTCGTGCAGCCAGTGAATGCAGCCTCACCAATAGACTTGGCATTGGCAAGGGAGAGGTTAATGAGGCCCGTGTTGGCGAACGTCTGGTAACCGATAGTCTCTACGTTCTCCAGGTTGATGTTGGTCAGCTTGGTGCAGCCCATGAAGGTGGTGTTGAGCGACTTCACGGATGGGCAGAGCTTAACGCTCTCCAAGTTCTTGAAGTCCTGGAAGCAGCAGCTCAGGTGGGTGATGTTGCCCGTAATCTCAATCTTCTTGGTGAAGTTGATGGGGTCGTTTGCATTGTTCGGACTGGTGTAGAAGCCCAGTACGCTTGGCTGGCTGGCATCATAGTTGTCGCCAGGTCCCTGGTCGGCTGCGATGAGCAGCGTGCCGTCGTCATAGAGAATCCACATGCCATCGCCGAACCTGCCGCACTTCTTCCAGGTGCCGCGGTCGTCGGCGTATGCAATATGGAACTTGCCCCATTGGGAATCCATCATGTACTTCGTAACGTAGGCATCGGGTACCTTCAGCGTTACGCTGTACTGTGCGGCATCCTCTGCCGATACCTTCGCGGGTGCTTTGGCTGGACGGTTATAGACGCTGCTCTTGATGTCCTTGAAGGTCAGCTCTGTCACCTGTGCAGGCGTGTCGGTAATGTTGTCGATGTAAATCAAGCTTGAGCAGTTACGGAAGACGTAGTCGCCTGCTTCCTTCAGCGTCACGCCAAGCTCGATGGTCTCGAGCTTCGAGCAATCCTCGAACACGCTGTTGCCCAGAGTCTCTACGCGGGTGATATAGACATTCTTCAGCGAAGTACAGCCCCTGAAGGCCTTGTCGCCGATATTCCTGACAGTGCGCGGTATGCTGACATTCACCAGGTTCTTCAAGCCTGCAAACACATTCTTGTCGATGGTGACAGAGCCGTCTTGAATGATAACGTCCGTGATGTAGTCACTATAGAGAGACCAAGGCAATCCCCCTTCATTATATTCACTGACCCAGCTTTGGTCACTGCAACCAAGCTTCAGAACGCCGTCGGACGACAGCGACCATGGGTAACCGGCGAAATAACCTGTCACTGGGAAGGTGAACTGCTTATCGACTTTCATCTTGCCCCAGACGGGGTGTCCTTGGTAGCCGTTGGCATAGTCTTCGGGCGTGACGTGCAGGGTAATAAGCTGGACCGACACACCATCGAACATATCCGAAGGATAGGTGTTGGCAGGGATGTTTGCGGTGATATAGATGTCTTTCAAGTCGGTGCAGTTCATGAAAACCTTGCTGCCGATAGTGGGAGTCTGATTTCCAAACGTCAGCGTCTTCACCTTGCTGTTAGCAAAAGCCTGGTCCCCCAACTGTTTGAAACTGGACAAGTTCACATCCGTAATGGCTGTGCCGTAGAATGCCTGCTTGCCGATTTTCTGTATATATTTGAGGTCAACGCCGTAAAGCGAGGTGTTGCCGTAGAAGGAGTTGTCGGGAATGCTACTGCCTGTGACCTTCAAGTCTCCGCAGTACGCCAACTTACAGCCCTGGAAGGCGGAGGGTCCGTTGAAGGCAACATACGCAGAAACAGAGGAAAGTGCCGCGCAGTCCCTGAAGGCGTTTTCGCCGACAGTGAGTTTCTCTGCAGAAACAGAGAACAGTGACGTGCAGCCCTTGAAGCCGTTTGTGCCGACAATGAGTTCCGCCGTGTTGTCGCTATCAGCTTTGACTTTCACCAGGCCAGTGCAACCCTCGAAGGCACTTTCACCAATGCTGAAGTTCATTGCACCCCTGAACTCGAGGTACTTGATGCCCTGGAGGCCTCTGCCGTCCTTGAAACATTCGCCGGGGATGACGAAGTTCTCGTCGTTCTCGCCATGAATCACCATCTTTTCTGGCTTTCCATATAAATCTGCATAGGTGCCGTCCAGCGCCTTCTTCCAAGGCACAGTGTTGGCGCTCAGATACTTTTCTGCCTTGCCATCGACGAAGCCGACGTGCAGCACCTTGTCAATTGTATCAAAATACCACCAGCCGATGAACTCGTCGGAAGAGTTGTAGATAGGTTCGCCAGGGAGAATCCTGCCGCAAGGAGCAGTCTCTGCGCCGTCCTTTTGTTCGCCTGTATAGTAGCGGGTTAAATAGCCGCTTCCTGCAGAAGCCAAAAATAGCCCGTAGTTATTAAAGGGAATAATGACGAGGACCTCGCCACCTTCAGCTGGCTTGACACCGAAAGGATAATCGTAGTAATAAAGCAGGTGGTCATCCCCCCATATCCATCCACCTGTTAGATAATAAGCAGGAGCAATAACTATTGCTTGAGCAATCCCCATATCGCTTTTGTTTTTACAGGTTGGTGCCATAGGGGTGTTCATAAACACGCTGGGCCTTCCGTCGGTTTTCCACTCCAGACCTTCCAGACTGCCAGCTCCTAATTCGAGGATATCGCTACCCAAGTCAACGTACCTGAATGGTGAAGGCTCATCTTCACTATTTACGCTTACTCCTGTATGTCTAAATGCATTTTGGCATAACTTTTTCACCTTCGGAAGAGAGATAATGTTAACTTTTGATAGCCAGAAAGCATCCTCTTCAACTTCTGTGACATTAGGGAAACGAAGCTTGGTACGAGAAAGGTCACTACGGTCAAATGCCAACATCCCAATCTTCTCCACATTCTCTGCACCAGTAACGGAGGTAATTACCCCTAAATGATGAAATGCACCATCTCCAATGTTCTTGGTTTTTGAAGAGATTTCGATGGACTTAATCTTGTCACTGTAATCGCCCCACGGCGTTGCAATAGGAGCATCCAAAATGTCCAAGTAGTTGCCCATCTTGCCATTGACGTCAATGGTCAGCTTGCCATTGTTGTCAATGCTCCATGTGCCGTTCTTGCAGGTGCCGTTTTGGGCACTTGCGCTCCCTGCCGTCGCTATCAGGCACAGGAGCAATAATAGCTTTTTCTTCATAATTGTTTTGATTTAGTTAATAAAAATGTTTATTGTTTATTGGTTATTGTTTATTGTTGCAGTCGCATGACGCTGACAGCGTCTCCGCTCAGTAACCGTAGGTCTGGACGACCTGCGGAAAGCGGAGCGGATGGTGAATGTATACCCTGAAAGGGTACCCGTGACACCAGCGAGGGGCGACCCTTACAGGGTCGTTGACATCCTTGCCCACTTGTCCGCTGGTGCGCCTGTCGGCGTACCAGCGGTTATTGAGCGATGACGCTTTCAGCGTCTTGGTGATACCTGTCTTGGTGGTACGATTGCGAATAATCATATTTAGTTGTCTATTTTTTGTTGTTTCACTTAATTGTCGTATCTTTGCACCCAGAAACTTAAATGGTAAATCGTAAATCGTTAAATTGTAAATGATATTATGACTGCAATACAGATGAACGCGGAACTGTTCCGCCAGTTGAGCATCATCGCCGAGGACGAGAGCCTATCGGCTAAATTAATGAAGTACATCAAGAAGCTGACCGCAAAGAAGGAAGACCCAACGCTGATGACGAAGGAAGAGTTCTTCCGCCATGTGGACGAGTCATTGGAACAAGCCCGCCAAGGACGGGTACACAGGATGTTGCCCAATGAGTCGTTGGATGAATTTTTGGAGAGGGTTGGATGATGGCATACGTTATTGACTATACCGACAAGGCAATTGCCGACCTGATTCAATTGAGAGACAACGAACCGAAGGCATACGCCAAGGCCACGGCTCTGATTAAAGAACTGATGGACCATCCCCAGACCGGTACAGGCAAGCCCGAACAGCTGAAAGGTGAGCGCGCTGGGCAATGGAGCCGTCGCATTACGAAGAAACACCGCTTGATCTATACCATCAACGGCACAGAGGTTACTGTGCTGGTGCTGTCTGCCTACGGGCACTACAGCGACAAATAGGCCCCGCAAGCGACTGAATATGAGGTGCTTAATGGGGGGGGGGTAACTCTGCCTTCACTGCCAACATGCCCTTGCAGCCTTGCTGCAAGGCAACAAGGCAGACTGCTTCACGGGACATAATTGTGTGTATCGGCACAGCTAATTTCATGTATGGTTCTTTAAGGTTGCGTGCTTGCGCGCGTCATTATTATTAAGATGCCGCGGCAAATTTACGACTTTTTCTTCAATTAGCTGTTATCATTAAATGGGAATAATTTATCATTTCGTGCATTATTTCGCATTTTGTACGAAATGTTAGTTGCTTTTTAGCACCTTTCCCCACAAACGCATTATGTTTTCATTACACCAAGCCCTCCATCGCACTCGACAATTATAGTTAATAAACGTGTTATCTGATTTGTTTATATTTTGCTGTTTCCTTAAATTTTTCACTTTTCGCTTTTCACTTAATTGTCGTATCTTTGCACCCAGAAACTTAAATGGTAAATCGTAAATCGTTAAATTGTAAATGATATTATGACAGCATTACAACTTCGTGCGGAACTATTCCGCGAGATGAGTCCGTTGCTTGACAGCGAGGCAGCAATGATGCGAGTGATTTCATTTGTGAGAAGCTTGTCGCCAGCGAAGAAAGTAAAAGCCGAAGAAACAAAGAATTCATACAAAGTGATTTCTGTGTCACCTGAGATAAAATGGATACAAGCGCATACCTCGGCAATATCAGAGTGGAACCCAGTGGAAGCTTGGGGACAACTGACCGACAAACAGCGCGAAGAGGCTGCCACTAAGCTACACCTCTCGGCAGAGGATATGGATGAACGGACATTTAATATCATAACCAAGCACATGAAATGAAAAAAGTGTTTCTTGACACAAACATCTTGCTTGACCTCGTTCAGCACCGTGATGGATTCTATCATGCTGTTTCGGTCTTGCAGGGAGCCTATGAAAAGCAGTATGATATATACGCATGTGTCCTTTCATATGCCAATATAGCTTATGTCCTGCGTAAAGAGTTGGCAAACATAACGTGTCTCATTGGACAACTTAACGTGTTGCATCGGGCATCTTAACGTGTTGCGTTGGGCAACGCAGCGTGGTGAGTTTGCCACAACTCGAAGAGTTCTGATTGTTCCCGTTCTTGTATCGCGTCCGAACTCAAAAACACTCTACACTCTACACCAGCCATCGTAAAATCAAGTATTTCAGACAGTTGCAGGGTGTAGAGTCTCTTCACCACTCTACACCAACTCTACACCCATATATTTCGCTGAATTTCAATAGATTGGGAGTGCTGGTGTAGAGTGTAGAGTATTTTTGTTTTTCAAATGCATTTTACTCGTCACTCGTCAGGTTGGCTTGTAATTTTCTAATATACAACAGATAACACCCCTGATGAGTGCCTGACGAGTCATCAGGGCACTCGTCAGGTTCTATGCTATTGATATTCTTTACGTTAAGCCCTATCCTGACGAGTGACGAGTGTTTTTATTTTCCACGAGAGACAATCAAAGTTTAGCGGACAGTAGTAAAAGTTTATTGGTTAATATGCTGGCAAACTATTTTTGAGCAACCTTGATTGGCTCCGTGAGGGCTTTTTCGTAGAACTGGCGGGGGTTGATGCGGACAGGTTCCTTCATGAACTCGGGGCGGCTCCAGCTCTTGAGAAGAAGGCGGAAATATTCGGGGTCTTTGGCAGGCACTTCGAATGGCTTGTGCAGACGTCCTTGCTTGTCGAAGTAGGCAAAGAAGATGCGAGTGTAGTTCCCGTCGTCTCTGCGGCTCTCGAACATTATCCAGCGGTCGTTGCTTGAGAAGGATGGATAGCTTTCAGGCAAAGGACTGTTGAGACGTTGAACATTGACCATTGAACATTGACCATTGACCGTTGATGATTGACCATTATTCTTTGCCGCGGCATCTTCGGGCGTAGCCGAATGGTCAATGGTCAATGGTGAATGGTCAATGGCTCCGAGGTCGAGGATGTTTATATCTGCCGACGTGTGCCAGATGTGGAAGAGTCCCCAGGGGCCTTCGGCAAAGACGACATAGCGGCCGTCCTGTGAGACACGGGGCTGCACGGCACTACGGTTCTTGCTGACTGCATCGTAGATTAGCTCAGGCTCGCCGAAGGTCATCGTCTCTGCATCGAATGAGATGCGGTAGAGGTTGTACTGCAAGGTCTTGTACTCGTTGAGCAGTTCATCCGTGTCCTCGTACTTCGACTTGTATTCATGATGTGCGGAACAATAGTAAAGCCACTTGCCATCGGGACTCCACGAGGGGAAGAGTTCAAACTCGAGAGAATCGTTGAGAACTGTCTGGACACGGTTCTTCTCTATGTCGTAGATAACAATGTCGCTGGCAGACTCCATGACCTCCACCTTAGTTACTTCGCGTGTGTGGAAGCTCTGCATGGTGTGGTCGGTGCTAAAGGCGATGATGGGTAGGAAGGGATGCCAGTTGTTGTAGGCGGCAGCAGAAATCATGTCGTCGGTCTTGAGGTTGACGAAGATAAGTTTGCCGCCATAGACAATCATTGTGCCCGGATGCTGAAGACGCATGTGGAACATCATATTGTCCGTACCGTAGTTCTGATAGGAATGACAGTTGATGCACTGGCCCTCGATGCCTTCCGTTATCTGATTGTTGTTGTAGATGATTGTTTCTTCAAAGTTCGTGAGGTTGCGCTGCCGGATGGACAACTCGTCGAAGCCCACAAACGTAGGCGGCAGAACACGATAAGAAATATAGGGGTCGATGTCCTCCTCTGCAACGTTGATATTGAAAGGTTTGTAAGCCAGCCACTTACCGTCCTTCTTCGTATAGACTGTGACGGAAAGGCTTCCACCTTTGGCAGAGGCAAGCATCTCGTGCCACTCTTTTTCTTGGATTTGCACCTTGTTTCCCTTACCGCCAAACGTCAGTCCCTCATTTTTAATTTTTAATTGTTCATTTTTAATTTCTATGAGAGCCACAACATCATCCACACTATCGACCATAAAGTTGAGCGGAGCTATGTTGGGCGGCACAGTGACATTCGTGTAGTCGGGATATGTTTTGAGTTCTTCGTTTGTCTGGGTATAACTTGACGGCAACGAAGGATGGTTGCTGCAAGAGACAAGAAGGAGAAGGAAAAAGACCCCCCATCCCCCTTTAGGGGGAGTAACGAAGGGAAGTAGTCTTTGTTTTATGGATTTAGCCATTTTGAATTACATCTATTTATTCCCCCTAAAGGGGGTTAGGGGGTCATTAGTTTGTTTGCACTTCCCGCAACACATAATAGTCCCACATATAGGTGTCGCCGAACTCGGGACGGAGGATTGCGCCTATCTGCTTTTCATTCATCCCCTGACCAGCATATTCTTTCATCCTGCTTATGAAAGCTTGGTAGCGATCCACAACGCGCTGGTCGAACTTGACGAAAGAGAGGTTTACGCCCTGAGTGCCAAGTTCATAGACTTCGAAAAGCATTGCCTCCTGAACATGTATGGGGAAGTATTTGCCGGGATTGATGTTGTAGAACTGCTGCACCTGCGACCAGAAACACCTCCTGTCGCGCATAATCATCGCACTTCCAAGAGCAACCTCCTGAGCCGCAGGGTCGTTTGTGATAGTGTACATCCATTTCTTCATAATGGTAAGCTCCACATACTTGTCGTCGGTTCCAACCAACTCTGAACCTTCGTTGTAGAGCTTGAGCGGCATACGGAAATGTTCATCCGTGGGCAATAGCTTCTCATCCTCCACAAAGCGTTGCATCTTCTTTGCCCAACGCTGCTGGAACGTGGAGCAACTCAAGATGCGCAGGTACTTTCTGGCATTATCCAGTTCGCCATTCACGAGGGCGCATTGCGTCAGTATTCGCATGGTATAGTATGAATAACCGTAGTGCATGCAACGCTCTATGGCTCTACGAATGGCAAAGACCGTCTCGCCATAGTTATAATAGATAAGGTCGCCCGCCTGGTCGCAGATACGCACATGAATGGAGTCGCTGACCGCAACGGGCTGGATGCTCTCATTATTATACATGTAACGCTTGGAGCACAACTCACCCCTGTTGATGAGGGCAATGTCGCGGAACATCACCATTTCCCTTGTGACAGGGCCTTTCACCTTTGCCGCCTCGCGAAGCACATCGTTCCAGCGGCACTCCTCCACCCCACGCTGCATTCGCAGTTCTGCATGGAAGTTGTAGTCGGTAAAGTCGCGCATATAAAGACAGAAGAACATCGCCGCTGCCGTAACTGCCATAATGCTTTGGCTGAGTAGAAGGTTCTTTTGCGCCTTCAGTTTTCCCATGAAAGGGAACAGGAGCGGAACGAGAAGCGCTACGAAGAAAGGTATCTCGAGCGAATAGTCACGCAAATCGTCAAGCTCGAACTTGCGGAAGCCATACATCCACGGCTGGTCGGGTCGCATCAAAGTGGTGCCTGACGTCTCAAGGAGAGGAACAAGCCAGAGGGAGAGAAGAAGAGCGGCCCCCACCAAACCTCCCCGAAGGGAGGCTTTCTTGCCTGAGTTCTCCCCCTTTAAGGGGGAGTTAGAGAGGGTCTGTATTGCTGCTGCAAGCAGGGCATAGACGCCGAGAGGATAGTAGAACAGGGCTGCTACCAAAGGAATCCACGCAAGGGCTATCCATTGCTGAACCCGCTCACTAACAGGAAGGTATCGCCAGAAAGGTATAGAAAGAATTAAGGCGGCGAAGAGTCCTAAAGGATGATAGAAGACATAGTCTATGTCCTTCAGGATATAAACCCAATAGCCAAGCTGGATGTCGCTGCACAGCAAGGCCGCCATAGGGATGAAGAGCAGGAAACTCCATTCACTGGGAACCCGAAACAACCACTTAGCCAGACAGAAAGTCAACAGCCATAGACCGATGAGCAGAGAACAGCCAAGAGCAGGATAGTAGAAGAACTGCGTAAGATAAGCTCCTGCCCAGGAGAGAAAGCCGCCCGGAACCCGTGTACAGTCTTCCCAGAAGAGCCAGGTGCTGTTCCACCAGCCTCTGTCCTGCATGAAGTACATCGTGTCGGCATTCCTAACGTAAAGGAAATACCAAGAAATAATAAGAAATGTAGAAATGTAGAGAATAAGAAGTGAAGAAGATGTCAACCATTTCTTATTTTCACCATTTCCTATTTTCTTATTCTCCTTTTCCTTTAGAACCTTACGTATGCTTGTGCCCATAGTTCATGATAGTTGCGGTCGGAGGCTGTGCGGTCGTTAACGTAGTTGTATTGCAGTTGAAACTTCAAGTTCTTGTGGAGCTGGAAGTTTGGACAGATGCTGTAGATGCTCTTCATCGTGCCCCAGGTGGCATCTTTGCGATAGACATCATAGCTGCCGTAAATCTTCAGCCATGAAGTAGTGGGCACTCCAACAATAACACACCAGCCGTCGGCCTTGTCCGTAGCGCCAGGCTTCCAAGTCTGTGTCTCTGTATCGAAGTCATTGACATTGCGTCCCGTATGATGCGCGTACTCTGCACGAAAGCTCCAGTCATTGTGCTCGTACTTGCAACCAAGTGCCCAGCGACTGCGCTTGACTCTGACTTTGTTGGAACCAGTATAGCTGCCCGTCCATCCGAAAAGGCCGATATAAAGGTCCTTGATTGGCTGCACCTGGATGTTGCCTATCCAGTCCTTCTGCTTGTTGTTGTCCTTCTTGTTTTGGCCGTTACCATTGAAGACAGCAGCCTGATAACGAATCAGTCGATGCTTGTCCTTGCCCACGGGAAAGAGGTCGCCTTGGAGCTGAAGTCCGAGGTCGCGTCCGTTCTGAGCACTCTCGCCGCTGGGGTCTTCAGTAAGGAGTGCCGTCATGTGCTGAGCCACTTGGGAATAATTGCCCGTTCCCACATCCCACGGGTTCATGGGGTTCTCGTAGGTAAAGCAGCGCTTGAACTGCCCGCCCTTTATCTGAAACTCCTTGAAGCGCACCCACTCCAGCGTGTAGTCGCGCATAGCAGGGTTCTTCAGCTCCAACTGAACGCGGTATTTGAAGTCGCGGAGAATCGTGCCGGAGACATAAACCCTGACCATCCTGCAGTCAAAGCTGTTGTTTCCGACATTGTTCTGGCTCGAATAGGCATACCTGCCAATGACATAACCGCCAAACTGGGGAGCGCTAATGTACTTCGTTATGTTGCGCCCATAGCGAAGAGGTTCAGACCCGTCTGTGTCTCCCTGTTGCGAGACTTCCATTCCCTTCTCGATAGCTCGATTGAGGTATGAGGTCAGGAAGCCCTCCTGATACTCGTCCTCAGCAAAGACCATTGACCACTGGGCAAAGAGCATGAGAGAGAGAAGAAGATACTTGCGCATTGGTACAATTATGAATTAAGAATGTAGTTGACTATCCACGCTCCTACTTCCTTCGTGCCGTACTTTCCTCCGCCCTCGACCTGTATCTCTGGTGTGCGGACATTCTGGTCGAGCGAAGCATTGACGGCCTCGCGGATGAGTGCGCCTTCCTGCTTGAGGTCGAAGTATTCGAATAGCATTGCAACAGAGAGAATCTGTGCCAGAGGATTGGCGATATTCAAGCCCTTGCCCTGCGGCCAACTGCCATGAATCGGTTCAAAGACAGGTGTTGAACTGCCGGTGGAAGCACTTGGCAGCAAACCCATTGAGCCGGTGATGCACGAGCCTTCGTCCGTCAGGATGTCGCCGAAGGTGTTCTCCGTGACGATGACATCGAAGAAGCGCGGGTCTTGAATCATTCGCATTGCAGCATTATCGACATACATGAAGTCCGTCACGACGTCGGGATACTCGCCCATCATCTCCTGAGCCACCTTGCGCCACAGACGGCTCGATGCCAGAACGTTAGCCTTGTCAACCACCGTAAGGTGTTTTCTGCGCTGGCGGGCATATTGATAACCGACGCGAAGGATGCGCTCCACTTCCGGGCGGCTGTAGTAGTTCGTGTCGAGTGCGTCTTCTATGCCCTCGGCATTGACCGTCGGCTCCTGCTTCTTGCCGAAGTACATACCACCGGTCAGCTCACGGATGCAAACGAAGTCAGCTCCACGAACCAGTTCGTCCTTGAGGGGTGACTTGTGAACGAGGCAGTCGAAAGTCTCCACCGGTCGGATGTTGGCATAGAGGCCAAGCTTCTTGCGCATGGCCAGAAGGCCTTGTTCGGGGCGCACCTTTGCCGATGGATTGTTGTCGAACTTCGGGTCGCCCACGCTGGCAAAGAGGACAGCGTCGGCAGCCTCGCATATTTGATAAGTCTCTTCGGGGAAAGGGTCGCCCACCTCATCGATGGCATGAGCACCGCAAAGTGCTTCCTTGTAGGTTACTTCATGGCCAAACTTCTCTGCCACTGCACTAAGCACGGCCACGCCCTGCTCCATAATCTCGGGGCCGATACCATCACCGGCCAATACTGCGATGTTTAGTTTCATCTTATCGTTTATTGTTTTTATTTCACAATCACTTTCTTTCCATTTACAATGTGAAGGCCACGAGGCAGTCTGCCACTTGACATCTTCTGTCCTGCAAGGTTGTAGATGTCATTGCCGCCCGCCGTTTGTCCGTCAATGTTCTCTATACCATCAGCGTCGGCTCCCGGCACTACGGTAATACCATAGATGAGCAGGGCGTTGTCGCTGATGTCTGAATCCTCGTTGGTGAAGGCTTTCACCAGTGCCCCTTCACCGACAGCATAGATATAGACGTAGGTTGGCTCTGTGACATTATAGCTGATGTAAGTCTCCCAACGCTCGTTGTGGTGGGCATAGGTGGGTGTACCGTCACCGATGCGGACTGCCAACTGCGGATTGCCGATTGACATTGCATTGACGATGATGACACCCTTTCCAGGAGCAACCTCGAGGATGATGCCAGTGAAGTTGTCGCGCACGTCGTCACTGCCTGGGGTGCCGTCACTGATGAGCGAGATGTCGGTGGTTTGGGAGATGTAGATGCCGCCGTTCTTGTAGCCGTTGCCTGAGCTTGGGTCGAGGTTATAGTAGATATTGTCGATGGTGGTGTCGCTCAGGTCTTGTCCTTCGAGCGACGGGGCAGCCACATAGGTTTCGTCGGTGATGGGTGCTATCGTGCCACCAAGGTCGCCCACGAAAGTGACGTTGAGGAAGCTGAACTTCTCCTGCCACTTGTCGAGGTCGGAGGCGCGGACGTGCATCATGGTCATCTTGTCGGGCTTGAAGGAGTTGTTATCGTATTTAGTGGATTCCCACGTCAAGGCGTCAGGATCGGCATAGCACATGACATCGAGGATGTTGGTGCTGTAGTGGAAAGCATAAGGCCCAACGTAGGTGACGCCACTGCCAATGGTGACACTTGTCAACTTGTTGCAATAATAGAACGCATACCTGTCGATGCTTGTCACGCTGGAAGGTATGTCAATCTTGGTGATGTAGGAGTTGGCAAAGGAGAACGAACCGATATTGCGTACACTGCTTGGAATGACCATCTCATCAGCGCGGATGCTGTAGAAGGCATAAGTGCCGATGGTTTCAACATAACCAGGAATGACGGTATTTGCGTTGCCTGCTATCAGTTTCTTGGTTGCTTTCTCTATGACAGCATTGCCGTCGGCCACATAAACGGGGTTAGCCGCATCCACATAATAGTTCTCCAAATAGAAGACAGAAGAGATTGCGCAGTCACCGATATAGGTAAGGGTTGCTGGCAGATAGAGGTTCTTGAAGCCTTCGCAATAAGCGAAAGCGTATTCCCCAAGCGAAGTGAGGTTGGCTGGGAGCACAAGGTCTTCCGATGCCCAAGATAACAGGTTATAGAACGCGTATGCACCGATACTGGTCAGGGTGTCGGGCAGTTTGTTTACAGTTGCACGGTATAATCCGTAGAACGCATCGTTGCCCACATGGGTTATGCCGTCGGGCAGTTCTATCTCCAAGATAGTTTCCTCTTCTACGTCCGCCCAAGGAGTCGGGTTCCCCCAGTCGTCGTAGTCGTACATATCGCCCGTGCCGGTGATAACGAGCTTGTAGGCAGGAACCTCGACCGGCTGGTTGGTGTTCTCGTCCCAAACCCATGTGTTGTAAGGCAGTTGCTTGATGGCATAGTAAAGGTCGTCGCCACACTTGCCATCTGTTTCGTTGCCGCCACCACCGTCATCCTCTTTCTGAATGATGGTGATGCTCTGCAAGAAGAGAGGCGAACCGCCACTGAAGAACAGCCTGATGCTGGCATTTGTATATTCCGTGGTACCGTCGAAGAGCAGTTCTGCGTCGGAGAACATGTCATATCCCAGAACCGGCTCCACAACGATGCGCTGTCTGCCTTCCTCTTCTGCTCCATATTCGTTAATCACAGCTTCTATATAGTCCAACCTGCCTGTATAGCGGACAACTATCTTCTTAATCGTGCCGGAGACATCGAACATATTCATAAGCTGAAAATCGACATTGCCGGAATTGTAGAACACCATACACTGCTGAAGAGTCGATTCGTCGTCACTCTCCATGAGCATCGTCGAATACACTTGAGTGGTGGGGTCATAGACAAACGCTTGCCATGGCGTATCTTCCTTTGATTTCAGGCAGCCTGTCTTATGGGAATCGTACACTTCCCATTCGTCCCAGTCGTAGAAGGTGGACAGAATGCCTTCTATCTCCGTTTCTTCGCCATTTTCCATCACGACGGAGACGCTCTTGAGGTAGGTGTTTCTGCCCGTATAGAAATCGAAAGAGAGGACGTCATGAACATCGATGCCTTCGCCGAAGTCAAGTACCCACTCTCCGAAGTAGGGTATATTGCTTGTTGCATCTTCGCTCCAAATCATCTCTCCGTTTTCCTTTGTATATGAGAGGACACGGAAATCCCCGCCTGCCCTTACAACAATCTTCTTCACCTTGCCCAGCACGGAGAAAGCGGAGGTGAACGTCAGCTTCGGATAAGTGCTGTTGCCGCCCGTCACTCGCATGTAGAGGCAGTCCTGATTGTTCCACATAGTGGGATAAGATTCAATTGTGGTGCTGCCATAGGGCAACGCCAGTTTCCAGTTGTAGGCATCGTCCGCTGCCACCAGCGTATTGGTGCTGCCATCGAAGTCCACGAACACGGATTCGATGTCATTCTCGTCAAACGACAGCACCTCCGTTTCGATAGTGATGTTTTGGAGGTACATCGGTTCGTCGGAGCTTGCGTCTTTGGGAAGCATCACTACACGGACAGTCTGGTTTGGCAGTGTTGACCGCAGCGATATCTGCTCGTAATTAAACCTGGCGGTGTGGAGGTCGTTGTCCCCATAGTTCCATGTGTAGGAAGAATAGGTATCTCCGAAGTGGAGTTGTACTTCACCAATGTTGCCGCCGAGCCTCAGAGTTACCTTCTGAATCTTGCCCGGCACGCTGAATTCGGTGTTCATGACAAACTCGGACGTCCTCAGTTTGGCCGAGACACAGCTTTCGCCTCCCACATCTTCCAAGCGCAGGACGGGTGATTTGCTTTCGCCACTCGATTCCCAAATCCAGTTGTTGCCTTCCGATGTGCTCAGTGTTCCAGTGGAATACGTCTCATTGGCAATTCCGTAGGTTGCACCGTTGAAGGTCGATTCAAAGGTTTTCACCTCAGTACCATCTGCCCAAGCAGTCAGAGGCAGAACGGCGGCGAACAATGTTAAAAGAAGGAGTCTGATGTTTTTCATATTGGTTGTTTTTGTATTTATTTAGTCGTTTCGTTTGGGTTCGAACAGCTTCTTCCAAAGCCAAAGCACCGTTATGGCACCAACCACGCAGAAGACGAAGTTGGCGAGATAGCCCCTACCCTCGAGTTCGATATTCAGTAGATAGCTGATGAAAGCACCTGCGTAGCTGCCCACAACGCCCATGATGAGGTTCATGCAGCAGCCCTTGCCCTCGCCTCGCATAATGCGATTGGCAATATATCCGATTAATATACCTGTAATTATCGGCCATGTAGTGAATTCAGCAATGTGTTCTAACATTATCCTTTTAGCCTTTTGTTTAGTTGCTCTGCTGCCCGCGAATGGCAGCAATTCAACTGCAAAGATACAAAAATTAAGTGAAAAGCTAAAAGCTGACAGTAAAAAATAATGGTTAGATATGGCAAATGAACCAATATACATTGGTTACGACCTCCAGCGCCAACTCTTTCTGACAATGGTTGAAAGGGTTTTCCGAAGGGAGTGCAAGTGATAATCCTTTCCCGCAACGATGATGATGACTGCGGAAAGAACAAGGATGATGCCAAAGCAAAGACGCATGGTGAACGACTCGCCGAAGACAAGCACACCGATAGCTACAGCGGTCAAGGGTTCCAAGGCTCCCATGATGGCGGTAGGGGTTGCTCCTACTTCGTGGACGGCAATTGTCATCAGCACGAGGGAGAGTATCGTGGGGACGATGCCGAGCCAGCATGCTAAGAACCAGGCTCTTGGAGATGGCGGGAACTGCAAGTGGAGGTCGGGCGAAGCGAAGGAATAGGCCAGCAGGGACAGCAGGCAGAAAAGCAGGACATAGAACGTGAGCTTCAGGGACGACATACGGATGCTCGACTGGTTGACAACGACGATATAGACGGCGTATGTCAGCGCGGAAAGCATGACGCAGAGGATGCCCCTCGCACTGAAAGAGGCGCCCGTGCCACCCCGATAAAGCAAGCAGATTCCCAAAAGTGCCAAGATGATGGCAGAGGCGGTGGAGAGCGTGACTCTCTCACGGAAGAATGCGGCCATAATGACTGCCACCATAACGGGATAGACGAACAGGATGGTGGAGGCTATGCCTGCATCCATAAAGCGGAAGCTCTCGTAGTAGGCGATACTCGATGCAGCGAAGAGCAAGCCGAGCGAGGCCAGCACACCCAATTCCTGCCTGCTGATGCGGAGATTCTTCCTTCCGGCCAAGAGCGTTACGCCAAGTATGATGACTGCCATCGAGAAGCGATAGAACAGGACAGAGGCAGTGTTCACGCCTTCCCCGTAGAGCGGCAAGGCCCCGAGGGGATTCGTGCCGTAGCAAACAGCTGCCAATATGCCGCAGATAACCCCTTTGTGCTTATGGCTTAGCAGGTTCATTCGCCTTCCGCCTCAATATAAAAGCTGAACGGACGGAAGCCGTCGTTGCAGCTAATCATTGCGCTCATGGGGTTCTTCATCCAGCCATCATAAAAGTTCCCCTCGCCCTTTGCCAACGATTCCACGAACTCGCGCATCGAACCCCAAGCAGCAGGGCACATCCCACGGGGGCACTCACCATCGATGGAGACCCACTGCTGCCCTTCCCTGACATCGCAGGTGTGCTCGATGGGGTTCTCGTATTTCGCCATCAGGTCGGGATAGACCGTCTGCCGAACTGCTGTGATTCGCACTTTCATCTTAACCGATTCGTTTATGTCGCTTAACCGATTCACTCAAGTCGCTTAACCGATTTGCACCAGTCGGTTAACCGACCGGCACATATCGCTTAAGGTTGACTTGACGTGCTATGCTCGTGTCACTCAAAGAAGCCGAAGCCCGCAATGGCAGAAAGCATCTGGCGGTCGTAATCCCACGACGTCGTGGACCAATAGAAGCCCAGACGGTGGAGAACCTGCGACGTGTAGCTGTTCTGCCTGTCCACCATCGCTGCTTTCTGGCCGTGTGCCATATCCTTGTAGGCAAGCAGGCTCGCCATGTGCTTGGCTTTCTGTGGGTCGTTCTGCGCCTCTTCCATCACGCGCTCAAACTCTTCCGATTCCACAAACCTGACGCCTCCAGTGATTTCGCCCAGTTGTGTCAGGATGTCGCCCATCAACTGCGTGTGGTTGTTGTAGGGGTGGAAAACGGTGCAATCCTTCGGTGTGGAAGCCAGCAGGACGATGGCCTTAGCCGTCTCGTTGATGGGCGAGAACTCCGCAGGAGCATCGTACATCTCGTAGGGACAGCAGCCCAACATGTTATAGACCTTGATGCGACCCATGTAACTATTTGACTGGAAGTTCACCTGGAACTCGCCGTCCGTGCTGCGAGCGGCAAGGTTGCCCACGCGCATCACCTTGGCATTGAGTCCGTGCAACGCAACGGCATCGAGGATGACGCGGTCCGCCATGAACTTGGAATAAGTATATTGGTTGCCAAGATACTGACCGAAATAGAGGTTTTGCTCCGTCAGCAATACATCAGGGGCAGGCACACCGTTCACGGAAAGCCCGCCTACGCTGGTCGTAGATACATGAATCAGGCGCGCACCCGTCTTCAAGCAGAACTTCACGCAATGCATGGCTCCGCCGATGTTCACGTCCTCGATGTCGGTGCCCTTCGAGAAGTGCTTCACGTTGGCAGCGCAATTGAAGACCGTATCCACACGAAGACTTGTGTCGAAGTCCTGCGTCACATCGCCAAGGACGATGTGAAGTCGCTCGCCAAAGAGTTCCTTGAAGGCATTGTCGAAGTAGTAGAAGAGGAGGGTACGCAAACGGCTTTCAGCGGCTTCCTGCGTCTCGCCGCGCACCATGCAGTAGATGTTACGCGCATCACTATCGATGAGTTCGCGAAGGACGTGAATGCCCAGATAGCCAGTGGCACCCGTCAGCAGCACATCACCCAGCTCTTGGCGTTCTCCACGCATAAACGCTGCCATTGTGTTCCTCTGCAAAAGGTTGTTGATGGCTGTGTAATCGTAAGAATCAGCCTCTTCCATATCTCCCTTTGAAGCGGAGCCTTCCTTGCCTGTGCCCTCTCCTTTTGAGGAGGCGTTGGAAAGGGTTTGTGCCAACAGGCGAGGCGTCGGGTTGGCAAAGACATCGCCGTATGCCACATGCAGACCTGCCTTGTCTGCCTCGATGATGACGCGCGTCACCATCAGCGAAGTGCCGCCAAGCTCGAAGAAGTTGTCCGTTGCGCTCACTTTGTCCATCGTCAGAATGTCGCCAAATATCTTGGCAAACAGACGTTCCTGCTCGTTCTGAGGCTCAACGTACTCGCGGTCGGATGTCTGAATAACGGGGGCTGGCAGTGCTTTGCGGTTCACTTTCTGGTTCTGGTTCAAGGGTATGGCATCAATCTGCATTGTGGCAGCAGGCACCATGTAGGACGGTTTCTGCTGGGCGATGAAGCTGTTCAGCTCCTTCACGTCAATCTGTTTGTCGGCGACGATGTAGGCCGCGATGAACTTACCTCCGTTTTCGTAGTCGAAAGCCTGAACCGTAGCATCCTTAATCCCTGGGAACTCACGAACCACAGCCTCAACCTCTTTCAGCTCAATGCGGAAGCCTCGTATCTTCACCTGTCCGTCTCTGCGGCCCACAAACTGTATGTTTCCGTCGGACAAATAACGTACAATATCGCCGGTACGATAACAGCGGGCGTATTTGCAGCTCTGCTTTGCATCGTCATTTGAACTGCTTTCACTGGAAATAAAAGGATTCTCCACGTATGTCTCCGCTGTTTTGTCGGGGCGGTTCAAATAGCCCCGGCTCACTTGTGGCCCGCTGACCCATAGCTCACCCACAGCACCAACGGGCAGGCGGTTGAACTGCTTATCCACGATATACAGGCGAAGATTGTCGAGCGGTTTGCCGATAGGAGCGTTCTGCTCAAACTCCTTCATGGCATAGGTGGTCGTGAAGATAGTACACTCCGTAGGTCCATAGCCATTGTGCAACTGATACGCCGTGGGAGGCTCAAGCGGCAACACCTTTTCGCCACCCACAGAGAGATGGCGCAGCGAATGGTTGTCGAAGTTCATCGCAAACTGACAGCCAACTTGGGTTGTCATAAACGAATGAGTTATGCCTTCGCGGTTAAAGTATTCGTTTAGGTCTGGCAGGTTCAAGCGGATGTCTTCGCCAATGATATACACAGCTGCACCGCAGGTCAGAGCAGAATACATGTCCATCATGCAGGCGTCGAAGCCATAGCTGGCGTAGGCCGCAACCTTGTGCTCCGGTTTGAGGTCGTAGTAGCGATGGTACCAATGGCAGAAAGCGACGAGGTTTCCATGCTCAAGCTGACAGCCTTTCGGCGTGCCCGTTGAGCCGGAAGTGTAGAGCAGGATAAACAAGCTGTTCGGAGTAATCTGGGGATTCAGCGGTATCTGAGTGTCAGGAAGGTTCTGGATGTCTTTCGTCAGCAACACCTCGCCCTGATATTCGTCCACGATGGAGCGCAGTTCCTCATCGGCAATCAGCAGTTTTGCATCCGCATCCTGCATCATGAAGTTCAAGCGCTCAGAGGGATAGCTTGGGTCGAGCGGCTGATAGGCACAGCCTGCCTTCAGTACACCCAGAGATGCCACAACCATCCATTCGCAGCGAGGAATCAGGATGGACACAACATCTTCGTTGCCAAGTCCCAACGAATGGACATATTGGGCAATACGCTCAGCCTGCTCATCCACATCCCTGTAGGTCAGACGCACATCATGGTAAACCACAGCAATATTATCGGGATGCTGTTCCACTTGGTGGCGGAACAGGGAGACAATGGTCTGTGTGTCGTCGTAATCCACATCGTTCTGATTGAAGCCATCAAGCACCGCTGTTTGCCGCTCGTCCAAGAGCGAAACGTTCTGCAAGGTTGCCTTGGGTTCACGAATAAATGCAGCGATGGCTTGGCGCACACTGTCGGTCAAGCTCTGCATCAGTCCCTGAGAATAGCGTCCGTTGTCGTATTCCACACAGACGCAAGGCTTGCCCTGCTCTTCCTTAATATAGAAAGCCACACGGAACTTCGGCACATTCAGCTCAAGGTTCTCCAGTTCCAACTCTGCACCCTGACAGGTATAGCGGTTGAGTACACCCATCTGATAGGCAAACATGATTTCCGCCGAGAGGTCGTAGTCGGCTGCTATCTTGGCAAAAGGATAGTTCTCATGTTCCAAGGTCTTGTCGAAGTTCTCGCTCACTTCCTTCAGGAACTCCTCAACGCTCTGTTCGCCGATTTGCGCACTGAGGGCCAGCGTGTTCACAAACATACCCACCGTATTGTGGATGCGCAGGTTGCTGCGGCCATTGCTGATTGTCGTGATGCAAAGCCGCTCGTTGTTGGAGAAGCGGGATAGTGCATAGAACACAGCGGCCAACGTCAGATGAGCCGGCGTAATCTGGTGAGCGCGACAGAAAGCTTCTATTGCATCCATATCGATGCAGGAAGAAGCAATGCTCACTGTACCTTGTTCGATGGGATTGGTAAGGTCTGCGGGAATCTCGGTGACGCCCTCGCAGTTGCCCAAACGTTCCTGGAACCAGGCACTGGCAGCGGCAAACTCCTCACTGCCTTCCCTGTCTTTCTCCTCCTGCACGAAGCTGGCATAGCTCATGTCCTCTGTCTCAAGAGCAGCACCATTCATTAGGTCGCACAATTGGTTAAGGAACAGGTCGAAGGAGGCACCGTCAAAGATCAGATGATGAACATCCATCAGCAGATAGTGCTGCTTCTCCGTCGTCACGATTTCAAAGCGGTAGAGCGGACCCCTGTTCAGGTTGAAAGGTCTCACAAACTCTTGTTTGTAGTGCTCCAACTCCGTTTCGGAAAGTTTAGTGAAGACAATTTCCACTTCCTGTTGCGGAGTAATAATCTGGACGGGTTCTGAACCTTCGCTGCCAAAATGCACAAAGAACTGCGGATGTTGCTTGACAAGCCTTCGCACAGCATCGGCCAGTGCCTGCGGGTCGGTCGTCAGTGGGAACGCCACATTCGCAGGAATATTATAAACAGTGGAGGTTGGGTTCTTCACACACTCCACATAGACACCCATCTGGGCGTAGGAGAGCGAAATGCTTGTGGGATTCTGAGGATTTGAAGCAGCGAGGTTATCAGGTTGCGTTACCTCTGAACCTGAATGCGATGCACCCTCAGAGCCAGGCGACCTTAGTACATTATTTAATATCTCGTTCTCGATGCTTTGCAACGTGCCGGTCTTTACCAAGGACTTTGAGTCAAGTGTTACGCCGTAACGCTTGTTTACCTGCACGGCAAGCTTGATGGCAGAGATAGATGTCAGTCCTGCATAGCCAAGAACTGTTGTAATGCCGAAATCGCTGTTGTTCACAATACCTGCAATCATCTCGTGCAGCTCCTGCTCAAGCACGTTCAGCGGGGCTTGTTCCGTAGGTTGCGACTGAGTCGCAACCTTCTTAACGGGCTTGGGCAGTGCACGTTTGTTGACCTTTTGGTTCTGGTTCAGGGGAATAGCGTCTATCTGCATCGTCACGGCAGGCACCATATATGGCGGTTTCTCTTCAAGGATGAAGTTGTTCAGCGCATCGATGTCTATCTGTTGGTCGCCCACGATATAGGCAGCGATAAACTTACCTCCGCCTTCCTCTTCGAAAGCCTGCACCGTAGCATCTTTGATGCCAGGGAACTCACGTATTATGGCTTCCACTTCCTTCAGCTCTATGCGGAAACCGCGAATCTTCACCTGACCGTCCCTTCGCCCAACGAACTCTATATCTCCAGTAGGCAGATAGCGCACTATGTCGCCGGTTCTGTAAACCTTGTTGTATTTGTTGTTTGTCGTGAATGGATTGGCGATATACACTTCGGCAGTCTTTTCGGGACGATTCAGATAGCCTCGACTCACTTGCGGCCCGCTTGCCCACAATTCTCCAGCTGCACCAACGGGCAGGCGATGGCCTTGGGAATCGACGATATACAAACGCATATTGTCTATAGCCTTGCCAATGGGAATGTTCTTCAGCTTCTTATCCACCTGATAGCAGGTCTCAAGAATTGTCGTCTCAGTAGGGCCATAGGCGTTATGCAGCTTATAACCCTTAGGGGGCGCCAGCGAAGCCAGTTTCTCTCCGCCTGTGGAGAAGTGCTTCAACGACTTGTTTTCGATGGTGGTCACGAACTGATAGGCAACCTGTGTTGTCATAAAGGCATTGGTGATGTGCTCGCGCTCGAAATAATCGTTCAGCGCAATCAAGTCCAAACGCATTTCTTCGGGTATGATATACACCGTTGCACCGCGTGTCAGCGCAGGATACATGTCATACATGTTGGCATCGAACCCATAACTGGCATAGGCTGTTACCTTGTCTGTCTCTTGGAGGTCGAAGTAACGGTGGTACCAATGAATGAAAGCGACGAGATTGCGATGCGTCAGTTGGCAACCCTTTGGCACGCCTGTGGAGCCTGAGGTGTAGAGCATGATGAAGAGGCTGTCGGGTGATATCGTAGCATTCGGAGCAATCGGAGTGTCAGGAATATTCTGAATGTCTTTCGTCAGGATGACGTCGCCTTGGTATTCATCCACGATGGAGCGCAGTTCCTCGTCTGCAATCAGGAGTTTTGCATTAGCATCTTGCATCATGAAATTCAGGCGTTCCTTCGGGTAGGTTGGGTCTAACGGCTGATAGGCACAACCAGCCTTCAGTACGCCGAGTGAAGCAATAGCCATCCACTCGCAACGCGGAATCAAAACAGAAACGACATCTTCGCTTCCAAGTCCCTTTGATGCAACGTAACCAGCTATGCGGTCGCTCATCTGGTCAACCTCTGCATAAGTGATGCGTTTGTCTTGATAGACCACTGCGATATTATCCGGTGTTGCTTGGGCTTGACGGCGGAACAGCGAGACAACGGTCTGCGTGTCGTCGTAATCCACATCATTCTGGTTGAAGCTGTCGAGCAACTCAATCTGCGAAGCCGTGGAGATGCTGATGTCGCGCAGATACGCTTCAGCGAGGAAGCCCTCAACCACTGCTTCGTAGCTTTCCAAATACTGACTGATGAGTGCCTCGCTATATTCATTTGCATTGTATTCCGCTTCCACGCAATAGTGACCTTCGCTAATGAATGCCTTGATATAGACAGGCACTTCGCGGCTGTTGTTGTTCAGAGCCTTCGCGGTTGCTGGCTTCACACACTTTCTAAGGCTGTCGAACAAAGCACCGTGCCATGCAAAAGTAGTGGCGACTTGAAGCCCCAAGTCGTGTACAGCATCAGGATAGGCATACGCCTGGTGCTGCCGAAGCCCTGACATCTGCTCCTGTCCGTCTTTCAGAAAGTCGAGCACAGTGGTGTCGTCCGTAAACTTTGCATAGGCGGGCAACATTTTCACCAACATAGCAATGGAATGCGACAAGCGTTTGTCGGCACGTCCGTTGTATATGGTGCTGAACAGCACTTCCTGCTCGTTGTTGTATTTCGCCAGCAGGAAAGCGTAAGCAGCCGTGAAGAATGTACTCTTGAAGATGCCGTGCTCCTTGCAGAAGGCCTCAACTCGTGACATATCCACAGCCATTGTCCTGGTCAGCAGACCCTCTTGATGTTCCTTCTCCTCAAGGTCTGGCAACAAAGGGGAATAGCAATCGCCGCAGTCAAAGTTCTGTGCATACCATTGCTTGTCTTCCTCGAAGGCTGGTGTCTTGCGCAATTCCTCTTCTGCTATTGCCACTTCGCCCAAGGTGAGTTCCTCTGGCTTCAATGCTTCGCCGAGATAGGCCTTCTCAATGTCTTCCATTAACACTTTCAGCGAAGAACCATCGGCAATGATATGATGAATGTCGTGAATAAAATAATAATGCTCAGCGTCATGAATCAGCCTGATGCGGAACAGCCTGTCCTTCAGAAGGTCGAAAGGCTGAACAAAAGCTTGAGCTTCGGCAACATTCCACTTGCCCTCAACATGCTCAACCTTCAAAGAGAACGTCTCAGAGTCATCGATAGTCTGCACAGGTTCTCCCTGTGCGTCCAATTCAATGCGTGTGAACAGCGTCGGGTGTGCTTTTACTGCCGCCTCGATTGCCTCGCGAAGCCGCTCTTCGTCGAGCGAGCCATCGAGCGTATATATGAAAGGAATATTATAGCAAGGCTCTCCTGGGTGCTGAGCACATTCCACATAGAGGCCATATTGAGTTTTACTTAAAGAAGCCATGGGTATTTACGATTTAACTATTTACAATTTACAATTTATTATTTACCATTTCTTTGTTACGAGGCGTGGCGAAACAACGAGCGATAACCACGCCCACTTAAGATTATTCTTTTCATCTGCCTTCTGTAGTTTCTGCATCGTTTCTGTGCTTACCATATAAGAGAAGCCAAGGGAGAGGCTGACATCTTTCCATATCCGATAGGATGCTTCGATGTCAATGTCGTGTCCAAGCGTTTTACTTGTGTTCTCTAAATTCGTAGCCGTTGCCAAATAATGATATGTTGCTTTCAAGTCCAACCCCTTAAGAGGGCTGTATGAGGCTCCGGCATACAAGTTCTGCAACCCAGGCGAGAAAGAATCAGAGAAGGCTTGCACGAAGAAGAAGTCCATCATGCCGTAGAACTTGTGATGAGAACCATAGACAGGATTGAAGTACTTTATTTTCTCGTGATGTGCCATTCCTACCATTCCCTTTGGGCGCACGTAGGGATAATCGTCGCCGCTCAGGTAGTCATAGCCTGCCTGGACACCTACCTTATTAGTAATTTGCAGCTGAGCCTTGACACTGGCCATCCAAGCATCCAATCCTATACGAGTCCATTCAACTTCATCAGGCGACGGGTCATTGTCTGTAACCGTCGTTCCCAGTTGATGATAATAAGCCCCTTCAATAGACCAGCGTTTTGCTTGATACGACACATAGCCGCCTATGAGCTGTTGATACACAGTTTCAGCAGGATTATACTTTGAGCCTTCCACGCCTGCCTGCATACCAATGTTCATAAACAAAAGGGAAGCACCAAGCGGTATCTTTGGAACATCATAATGATACCAAAGGGTATGCATGACTTTATAAGGCTGAGCGCCGCCTGTATAATATGAGCCGCCTGTTACATTCTCACCGTTCTGGTTGAAGGCGAATATGGCATGGACTTTGTGCCCGAAGCCTTCATAACCGAGCTTGACCACATCATGCGAGAGGGGAAGCATTGCCCAGTCGTTTGCGCCGATGATACGTTCATCGTCATACGACAGACTCTGACGGCCAACTTTTGCAAAGAGGCCGAACTTGGTGTTCAGCTTTGCCCATGCCTCGTAGAGGTTGAAGCTTCCCTTTCCTCTTTCGCCCCAGATGCCGCTGTGCTGGGCGGATACTTTTGCTTCGAGATAGGGACGCTTGTAACCCAGTGTCAGACGCGTTCTTTCCATAATGAACTTGGCGCTGTTATCTGATTCTCCATCTGAGAACCCGCCGTAGCGCAACTCTCCGCGGCCGACCATGTTCAAGTCCAAGTCAAACTGGTTCTTGCCCTCTTCTTGAGCAAAAGCTGTCGAGACACTTATCAACATAAATGTCAAGACGGAAAACAATCCTTTCTTCATAGTTTCTACCCCATTCCTTACATACTATTCAAACTCAAAGATGTTGATAAAGCCTGTCAACTTAAAGACATTCTTGATGTCGTCGTTCACGCCACGCATTACGACGCGGCTTCCTGCCTGCTTTGCCCCTTTCAGGATACCGAGCAGGATACGCAAGCCACTGGAAGCGATGTACTCCAGCCCCTTGCAGTCAATTATGATGTCCTTGCCATTGCTGTTGTAGAGAGGTTTTAAGACTTCTTCTGCCTGCGTTGCGGCAACTGTATCCATTTCGCCTTCCAACGTAGCAACATACTTGCCGTCGATTTCTTCGATTTTTGTGTTCATAGTGCTTGATTTATTTTGTTATATCGTTTTTTACCAATGTCAACACGTTGTTACCGTCTATCCGCTCATAGTTGATGCAGTCCATCAGTTCGCGCACCAAGAGGATGCCAAGTCCACCTATCTGGCGGTCTTCTGCCGAGAGCGTAGTGTCCGCCATTTCCTTTGCGGTAGGGTCAAACGGTACGCCCGCATCCTTAATCTTAATGTGGAGATTGCGTCCGTCACACAACCACTCGACGGTTATATCGCCTTCTGTCCCTGCGGGATAAGCGTACTCTATGACGTTGACCACCGCTTCCTCCACAGCAAGCCGCAACCTCTGGGCCAAAGACTTTTCGATGCAGAGTTTCTCCATCATCGATTTCATGAAGTCGCCGAAGCGCGTCATTTCATGGATGTCGTTCTTCAGGACAAGTGTCTCTGCCTGTTTGCTTTCAAATTGTTTGGGCGTATAGCGGATGACGAGCAACGTCAGGTCGTCGCTCTGCTCTGCATCGCCCACAAACCGACGCACGGCCTCACCGATAGCTTCAATGAATTGCTTCGGATGAAGCCTGAGACTTGCCTGCCGCCCAAACACCTTTTCTATGCGCTTCAGGCCAAACTGCTTGTGTTCCTTGTTCTTTGCCTCGGTCAACCCATCGGTATAGAGGAAAAGGGTGCTGTCTGGCATAAGCTGCATTTCCTGCACACCATACTTCACATCATCGAACACGCCTATCGGCAAGTGCGGAATTACATTTAGTGTTTGGTGTTTGGAATCTTGAATTATAAAAGGAGCGTCGTGTCCCGCATCGCAATAGCGCAGACGGCCCGTAGGCAGGTCGAGCACTCCGATGAACAAGGTTGCAAACATATTGGACTCGTTACCCTCGCAGGATGACTCGTTCATCAACTGCATGATGCGGGCAGGGTTGCTCTCGCGAGCGGAGAACGCACGGAACTGAGAATGAATGACTGCCATGAGCAGGGAAGACGGCACACCCTTGCCGCTCACATCGCCTATGCAGAAAAACAGCTTCTCATCGCGGACATAATAGTCGTAGAGGTCGCCGCCCACCTCTCTGGCTGGCAACAGCGAACCACAGACATCCACATCGCCCTGGTGTAAGTTGCTGACGGGCAGCATACTCTGCTGTATCTGACTGGCCACGCGCAGTTCGCCCGCTATGCGTTCCTCTTCCAGAGTCTTTTGCTTCAGCTTCTCCAAGTTCCTTGCAAAGCGGCTCACGATGTAAAGCTGTATGCCGAAAGCAAGCAGTAGGAACATCAGTACGCGGAAGTGCAGTTTGCCAAGCGAGCCATACACCTCGTCGTCGTAGCACACCACAGCAATCTGCCAATGCGGTGCTTCTTTCAAGGTGGCATAGAAGAGCGACAGGTCGTCTCCAGCCTCTTCATCATAGAAACTTGTTGTACGCACCCTACCCTCTTTGCTCCACCTCTGCCCCGAAGTGCTGTCATTGATGACATTGACAAGCTTCTCCACAATGTTCTGCAGGTCGGGGTCCGACGGGCCTGCAATCAGCTCGCCGTCCTCTGTAAGAAGGATGTCAAACGAAGATGGATAGATATGTCGGCGGTTGAGCGTATCGCCCAAGTTATGCGTGTCTATATCGATGCCAAGCACCGCCACAGTGTCTCCCGAAAACTCATAGATGGGTGCAGCATAACTGACGAGCTGCTTTTCCAAATAGGCATCTTTGTATGGCCCGACCCAGCTGTTGGCCTTCTTTTCCTGAATGAAGTGATAGAAGCCGTCCTTAGTATAGTCGAACTTCGCGCCAGCGATTTGCAAACAGACAATGCCGCTGTCCGTCCGTAGCGCGTAAGGCTCGTAGAGCAATCCCTTTTCCTTGTAGTAACCTGGATTGAAAGCAATGCCGCACCCCTTCAGATGGGGAGAGTATTTCAGGATCCAAGCCATAATGCTCGACAGGGAATCGGGATTGGAAAGGTTATTCTTCACCTCCATAATGTGGCTCTTGAAGGTGCGCTCCGAATTCTCTATGATTCCTTTCATAATGAGGGCCTTCATCGTCAACTCCATCTCGGCACGTCGCTCCATCTCGTCCTCCATCAGCCGATGCGTATAATAGTACTGCAGGGCGGAAAGCAATTCGACCAGCAGAGCCGCAACAACGACAATGAGCAAGCCACGCCATCCCTTCAGCGCAAACATGATTTTGTTCTGTTTTCTCATACAAAAGCAAACATTATGGCAGGCAGAACATAGAAATACGACACAAATTTAGCATTTTTTTGCTCACAAACACACATCTAAACGAAAAATATCTCTTTTCTTAGCTCAATTGCCATTTTACCCTTTTTTCTAAGGGCCTTAAGATATTCGAGCAAATACCTTAAGGTCTTGGGGAAAATATCTTAAGGTATTCGAGTAAACATCTTAAGGTCTTTGGCTAAATCGCTTAACCGATTCGGGCAAATCGCTTAACCTGTTCGGACAAATCGGCGTGCCGACTTTGCAAACGACACGTGTGTCGTTGGACAACTACACGTGTGTCATCGGGCAACTACACGTGTGTCGTTGGGCAATTACACGAGTGTCGTTGCCAATCGAAGCGAGCCAAGTTTGCTCCAGCCACGTCTGTCAGCTCTGCCTCAACAACTCCCGCAATAACAGATAAACGCATCGAAGGCCCAACAAAAAGGCACCCCAACTGTTCAATTGGGGTGCCTTATAAGAAAGATGGTTAAAGGAATTTACCAGTCTAAATCAAAGTCTTCATCAAATTCCTTGACATCAGCATCACTTGGCACATCGCCATCGCCAAAACCGAGTTTGGAGTCACCACCGATGTTCGTAACGCTGGCGGCAATCATTTGTTCAGCAACAGCAGATTCAACCTTTGTTGCAGGAAAAATATAAGTCTTTTTCATTGCTTAATTACAAATTAAGAATTAATAATTAAGAAGAAGTATTTCCCGTCTCCCAGGCACTCCCCCAAAAGGGGAGCTGGGGGCTTTACTTCATTATCTTCTTTCCGTTCACGATGTTAATGCCCTTCTGCATCTTGCTCATGCGCTGACCAGCAACATTATATATAGCTCCCTCGCCTTCGGAGAGGGCAGGGGTGAGGCTGTTGATACCTGTTGCATCATCGCCATCGATAGTGAAGTTCAATGCCTTTGCTTCAGTGCTCTTTGCATGTAAGTAGGCACGGAAGGCTTTCATGCTAGTTGCACCTTCACTCTTGTAAAGAGCACCAGCACCAATGAAGTAGTCGTCCTCTGCTACAGTGATGGTAGCATAGGTTCCAACGAAGTCGAAGTTTGTGCCTACAACCTTAGCCTCTCCGCTCTTCAAAACGACATTGTTAATAATCTTACTATCTGTGGAAGCTGTGGCTTCGCCAATCAGAACAGGTACGTTGGCAGCAATGGTGTTGTCATCCTTCGTGTTGAAGTTGATAGTGGAGTTAGTGCCATCTGCGACATCTTCGAAGTTATAGACCTTAGCACCATTACCGAAGACACTGGCTACCTGTTCAGCAGTCAGGTCGAAAGGCAGACATACAGTGTTGAATCCATCAACCACATTGCGAGTCAATTCTACTGTCTCGTAATAAGTACGGTCAATTGCTTCATAAGTAACTTCTTCATTCAATGCAAGGGTTGCAGA
>JAEEGL014117734.1_pt1 | contig 31852 bp, 41 predicted proteins | sample 9134231 | NCBI WGS metagenome assembly JAEEGL01 (sample SAMN16246548, study PRJNA631951) | gut metagenome | biome: gut microbiome; feature: rumen; material: fiber-attached | host: Bos | place: Iran: Karaj | collected 2018-10 | reverse complement strand
TTGTTCTACAATAGCCGTGTATACCAATTTCACCAACGCCCTCGTTAAGATAGACGTGTGGGAGTCGAACCCACATACCGTTTCGGTAGCAATTTCTAATAACAACTCTGTATTTGCTGGATGTTTCCTTGTAATAAATACCATGAATACTTGTGGCGATGGTGGGGCTTGAACCCACATGTGACCAATTACCCTTTCAACAGCGTATAAGGCAGAGGGGATACACCGCTAGTTACTCCAATATGGATAATTCTTCTTTTCAGATTCAGGAGTATCATATATCTCATAACTAGCTCCGCAGTGTGGACAATGAGCATTTGTTACCATTGCGTCATCATCTTCAGCTAAATCCTCTCCGTTGAAGTCACTGAGCATGAAATTACCTCCGATAATTAGTTCATGCCCACAACGCATACATTTTTCCATATTGTCAGTTTTCAGTTTCATAGAGCCGTGTGCTGGATTCGAACCAACGTTTGTACTTAAACACCCCTTTATGCATATGCTGGTACCAAGCTGGGGTCGCCTTGTTTGCGCTGTGCTTGCCATTTACACTAACACGACATGGAGCAACTCTCTAGTTTAACTATTTGGAGCGAATAATGGGACTCGAACCCACAACCCTCTGTCTGGCAGGCAGATGCTCTAACCAATTGAGCTATACTCGCAATTTGAGTAGATGAGGAGGTTCGAACTCCCAGCCTTCACATTGGCAATGTGACTATCTACCAATTGATATACACCTACATTTTATGGAGCGAGTGAGGGGACTCGAACCCCCAACTTTCAGATTGGAAATCTGACGCTCTAACCAATTGAGTTACACTCGCATAAGTGGACTAACTTTGTGATGTTGTACAAAAATATCTTGTTAATCTTATGAACCAAAAAAAACACACAATAAATTACAACATCTGGTTTGGTATTAGTCCGTGAGCTGTTTACCATTCGCAGCAACCGTTTATCTAGTCATCTGAAGAAAAGGAGAATGTAGACAGTTTTGATGACTGACAAACTTGCGGTTTTTATGCATTAACCGCCAAAGCAGTTTGTCTTATTCTCCTAATAAGGCTTGTTACTGTGCCATTGTAACCACAGCAGTTCTACCACTAACTGGGTCTATTCCCTTACCAACCGCACTGTTAACCTTAACACCACGATTTGTCAAGAAATCAGCTACAGCCTTTGCACGCTCCTCAGAAAGTTTCTGATTGAATGCCTCTGTACCAATAGGTGAAGCAGTTGCTACAACGTCTACGATTGCATCATTACCAATCTGATTGAGAACAAATGCGCCCTCAGGAGTAATCTCTGAACTTGCATTTGCGAATGCTACAACCCACTTCTCACCATTAGCAGTAGCAACGATTGCAGTTTCAGCTTGTGCTGGAACCTCAACAATCTTCTCGATTACCTTTGGCTCACGACTCTCACACTCTGATAATGCGCCATTCAAGCGGTCAATCTCGCTAATCATTGCGCCAACATCGTATGTCTTGAAGTGATGTGTGCCATTACTTGTCTTGAAGTGATAGATGTACGAAATATTAACAGCTAACTGTGAACCACGCTTGTCGAAGTGGATGTCACCGAACTTGTTAAGATTCCAATACACGGCTGGCGTAATGACGATTGAATGTGCTCTCTTCTTACCAAGATTGAAAGCAAGGTCAAGACCAGTCTTTGCTGTCAAGAAGTTGTTTGGTGTGTCCCATGCATGCATCCAACCAAGACCAGTTACAGTCTTAAGCTCAAATACACGTGGAGTACCTTGATAGCCACCAAAGATGTTTGACAAATTAAACACACCGCTAAGACCAACGTTTGTTGCCTTTACAGCAGTCTTAATGTCGTTAAAATGATTGTCATTAAGGAATGCAATACCCTCAAGCTCTAAGCCGAAAGCAGGTGTGAACTCCTTACCAACCTTCAAACCCACGTTTGTGTTGAGTGGGAAAACTGAATTAAAGTCAAGCGGAGTAGAAACTCCTGCTGTAACACCAATACTCAAATTATCGAGAGCGTTGCTGTTTTCAGTTGCAATCTGTGCATTTGCACCATTCACTACGGCACTAAACAGTGCCAACATTAAAAGAATTTTCTTCATAACCTTTTTTTATAATTTGTTATTTTAAAAATATTATTCAACAAAGAAAGGGAACTATAACTTTGATAGGCTCGAACTATCTATTTTCATTTTTGGACAAATAAAAAATTAACCGAAATTACCTTGCTGTAAGTTCCCAATATATGACAACAATAAAACTTGTTTACCAATCATCATAACACCCAAAAGGAAGGTCATCGTAATCGACTTCCTTTCTCACACCCCAATTATATAGGTAGTGTGGTATTCCATCCACTTTGTTCATTTTATAGGTTGGTGTCCTCATTTCAAGACCCTTCCTAGTAAATGTCTTTGCAATCAAATCGAATGCCTCAGAGCAATATGGGTAGGTTGTTTCAACCTCAACCTTTAAAAACTCCACATAACTCAAATCACTCTTTGACTTGTCGATTGCCTCTTGTATCTTTCTGATGAAGAAGAGACAATACTTTGGAAAATCTATGTCTTCCTTTGTGATTTTCTTATACTCAGCCATAACATTATTATAAAAAACGGATGCTTAATTTGTTTGCTAAACCACTAAGCGAATTTTCCAATTTCTGGCGGAAAATGTTGGATTCGAACCAACGTAGTAACAAAAGTTACCATTGCTGTGAGCATCCTTGTAGTTGGTGTGGTGGGAATTCAACCCACGTTGCCGATAGGTATCTTCCATGAAGGATTAACGACTCTCTCGTTTCATTTAAAGACCTTGCGCATTACTACTTACTGACACACCAAATTTTTGTCGAGGTGACAGGGCTCGAACCTGCGACCTCATGGTCCCAAACCACGTGCTCTACCTACTGAGCTACGCCTCGATAATCGGAAACATTCTATCCATCTTAGCTACCTCCCCAAGTTATTTGATTTTGTGGGGAGGGTTGGACTCGAACCAACGACCCTTAAATTATCAGTTTAATGCTATACCTTTAATAGTTGCTGTATGTTTCCTTGTATTTTTTCAAGTTGCCTATGAAATACTTTGCAAAGATATATAAAAAAATATTAAATTCCAAATTTTCAAAGAACTTTTTTTTGGGTGGAAGATGGGATTCGAACCCATGACCCTCAGAGCCACAATCTGGTACTCTACCAACTGAGCTACAACCACCATGTTAAAAATCGGAATCCTTTTAAACAAAGATACGTAGGGAGTCGAACCCTAATCTCTTGGTAAAATCCAAGGCTCTAACCATTGAGCTACATGCCTGATGTCTTACCTACTGCTGCAAGATTCCTTTGTCGAGTGAGGTGGAGTCGAACCACCATTTTCTACAGTACCACTACCCCAATTTTGTAGAACCTTGGCTGGGTTATCACTCGCTTTTTGTCTAGATGAACGGACTCGAACCGCCGACCCCAGCATCCCAAATGCCGTATTCTACCTACTGAACTACACCTAGATATATAAAAATCATTCTACACGTCACCCTTTTTCAGCAGACCACCTACGTCTACGCACCCTTCCTACATGACATTCAGATAGTACGACTCCAATCTCTAGTATACTCCATAGGCAATATGTCATCTATCCTACAGATTTCTAGAACCTCGAATGATTTTTGTCAGGGAACTTGGACTCGAACCAAGAACAGCTGGTCTCCAAAGCCAGTCGTCTACCTATTGACGTACACCCTGATTATTCCTTTTCACCAATTACACTTGATAGGATTTGGTATGATTCCAACAAGCCACCTCTATCATCTAACAAGATGTTATAGTAAGGTTTCTTGCAATTTTTCAATGCCTCAACCTCTGGATTTTCATTCACATACTTGACCTTTATTCCGAAATGCTTGCAATAAAGCATCATGAACTCAAGTCTCTCCTTATCATCATTCGATGTGAATAATATAAGGGTATGTCCTTGGTCTGAGCATTTCTTAAGGAGAGAGATTATTTCGCTATAATCCTTTCCTTGGTTGTGATAATCGAATATGGTGTTATCAAAGTCGAATGCAATGAATATCTTTCCATACTTCTCGATTTCATGTTTCAGCCTATCCCTTAATTCTTGAAATGTATATGGTGGCATAATATTAATTGTTTTTACGATTAAAAAGTTGTGGAGGTAGGATTTGAACCTACGAAGCCGAAGCAGAGGTTTTACAGACCCCCCCATTTGACCACTCTGGAACTCCACAGTTTATATATGTTGTCGGAAGGGAGGGATTCGAACCCCCAATGTTTACCCTGTGGGACCAGATTTACAGTCTGGCACAACACCACCATCGTTGCTGCCTTCCGAAGCTTATTGATGGAAAGTGCGAGACTGCTCCATCAAACTTTATCCACTATAATAATAATCGTAATAATACATATCTTTATTTATCTTTATATTCAATTACAAATACATCTTTATTTTCTCTCTTGTATCTCGTTATGTTAAGGCTCTTAATACGTCCTTTCTCTTCATCAATCTTAAACCTTTTTTCAAACAAATGAAATGCCCTCATTTCGTTTGGGTTGGGTTTGACGATACAAATCACCTTTGAAAGTGACTTGTCTTCCGTATGACAGAACATTGCTCTCATACCTCTGAATGGATTGTTAAGAGCAATACCTCCAGTAGTATAAAGACCTAATGCAAACTCTTCCCATATTGGAATGTCACTCTTAAAGTAGTTTACACCTAAGAAACATTTACTATTCAAGTGTTCTTTCGTAACTAGTTCCATATAGCTTTATTTTGAGCAACTGACGAAACTATTAAGCTCTTTCAGCTCATGTTTAAGTTCTACAATTTTGTCCTCATGCAAATCAATTTCTGTCAGTATGCTATGAATTCTCGTATTTAATATTTCAAAATCGCTACTCGTCATCTTACTTGAATTTCCCAAGTCTTATACCTTCAACAAGGTAGTTATACAATATTTCCCAATCTGTTTCTGCATCAAAACCAAACTTGTCATCGATGCCCACATTGAAATAGGTCTTTTCATCGAAGCAAGACAAATCTGTGTTCTTTGTCTCATGGTTTATGTTCACCATGTCGAATGTGATGCCATTCTCCTTAAAGTGCTTGAGATAGTCAGCGATGATGTCATCATAGGTTGATGTCCAGAGAATGAGCGATATTTGCTGCGCATGACTCATGATGTCCAAAGCCTCTTTAGCATATGGAAACCACTGATGCGTTTCCTCGTCATTGTAACAAGCTTTCAATATAGTGTCGTGTATATCTACCAACACATATATCTTCTCCCAATTGCGGTCTCTCATTCGTTTGAAAGCACCATCGAAACTTTTCTCTATACTCATATTCTATATGTTGTCAAAAACAAGGAGAGTAGTTTCAAATCAAGCAAACAAACCAAAGTACCCTCTATGGTTGTTATATCATTCTCACATGCCTTGGGTAATCTGCATCAAATGACATATCTCGAAAGACTTGCTCTCCGACAAGGCTTACATAGTTTGAATTTCTTCAGGGACTAATAAGCTCCATGTTGGGATTGAGGGAATCGAACCCCCACAGACCAAGGACCAGAATCTTGCGTACTACCGTTATACTAAACCCCAATATAAAGGGAACAATAAAAAATCGTTTATCTAAAACCCAAATCTAGTAACTAATTTTATAAATAATTACTTGCTGTATGTTCCCACTGTAGCGCATAGGGGAGTCGAACCCCTCTTCTCACATCGAAAGTGTGGTGTCCTACCGATAGACGAATGCGCCATGTCTGTAGCCTCAGGGGGACTCGAACCCCCATTCTCTGCTTGAGAGGCAGACCTCCTAGCCTGTTAGAGGATGAGGCCAGATATTAAGCGATTTGCTCTATGCTTTTAATTTTTCCGCATTCCTCACAGAGTGTCACCCTAAAGGTATGTCTTCCTTCATCGAAGTCTTCTCTATCATCATACCTTATAACATATCTGTGTTTATGTCTTTTGAATAGCTTTGAAAATATCTCTCTTAAGTTCATCTTGTCTTTAGTTTTTCATTCACGATGCAAAGATATGAAAAAAAATCGAGATAACCAAATTTTTCGCTAATTTTTAACATCTTTAAACGGTTTAAGGTGGATAATCCGTAGACTACCCACCTATACATTATATATAATCACACTTTTTCTCGATTACAATAATAATAAAATGACGTAAATCTACATTAGAATACGGACACACCTTCATGTCTTGGATAACCATATCCAAGTCCTCTAGGCTGCTGCTCTTCTATATGTAGACTAAATGTAATCATAATACTATTCGTTGTTTAATTTGTTTATTATAAATATAATGTCTTTTTTAAAAATTTCAAGTTTTATATTGCAAAGATATGAAAAATATTTGAGAAAACCAAATTTTTCGCTAAAAATTAACGAATTTTAATGTTTCCAAATACTTCCCTTCAGCATCTTGCGATATTCTCTTGTGAACTTCTGATAATGGTCAGTGCCAGTTGCGATAGCAAGAACATCTTGTGTCCAACCATAGATTGATGTACCAGTGCTACCAATTTTAAACCAAGGTCTACCATTGTGACCACAGCGAGAGATTTCCCAAACCATATGGGTCATGTAATAGCCCTCTGGCATCCTACAGAATACTGCATCACCTCTCTGTACCTCGTTAATATCCTTAATAGGTGTAAGATTTGCATACTCACCATTCTTCAGTACTGGGGTCATAGAATCACCCCACTCATAACGGCATACAGTTTCTCCGTTCTTCAAGGCTTCTACAACCTCTTCATCACTCTGTACAACTCTTATACCATTAATTTCTTGTGGAAAATTTACAATTGCCATTTTTTATTTCTTTAAAGTTTAAGCATATCAAATATAGAACTTGATGACTTGATATTTGCATTATTAAGGTCAATGCCTATAATCTTAGAAATACCACTCAAGTCCTTAGAAATTGACCTCAGAGAAGAATCGAGTGTATCGAAATACACATCAATGCTATCCATGTAAAGATTAAGTGAGCTTAAGCCACTATCCATTCTGATGTCTGGCATTTTTGGGAAGCTTGGAGTCTTAATCTTATAGTCTTTCATCTTGTCTATAGTCTGCTCTACAAGCTTTCTCTTTTCCTTAAGCCTCTTCTCTTCCTCGGCTATTCTCTTCTGTCTTTCTCTCTCTTCCCTCTCTATTCTCTCTCGTCTAGCCTTTTCCTTTCTAGCTTTCTCAGCCTCATACTCTTCAATGGTATAAGCACCCAATTCATCCCAAGCAATCTTGAAATGGTCATTTGGGTTAAAGCCATCTAGGTAAGGTCTCTCAACACCACTCTTACCATCTATTGCGGTAGGGTCGTTGACTTCCTTAACGAGTTTGATAAGTATATACACAGTATCATCCTCAGAAATGAAATTACCATGATTATAGTTCAATCCATTTGGGTATGCAATCTGAACGTCCAATCTTGTATTTGCTGGAACCATGAGTCCATTCTTGAACTCTCCACTTGGCTTCTCATATACAATTGGTTCATCACTTGTAACCCTTAAGGACTTAATAAATCTTTCTTCCTTAATTAACTTGCCACTTGGTGTTACGACATAACCATCAGAGTAATCCTTAAAGCCATTCAGCTTCAATACTATATATCTAACGGTATTGTCAATCTCACTAACTGGTGTTGTACCTAGATTCTTCTTATCAAATGGTACAACTTCCTTAACTCTTCTCCAACTAAGATGCTTTGGGAACAACTGCAAGCCATTCTCATACTCGATTCCCATGCATTCACAGTCATGCTTTGAAAGAGTGAAGATTTTGTCTTGGTATCCACCAACTTGCTTAACGATAACAGAGTTGATATTGATACCATCGTATTCATCATGTACGCCAATGAGTTCGTATATCTTCTCAGGCATTTCAAAGCCCTCACAAGATACACCACTCAAGGCATATTTCTCTCCCTTAACGAATTTTGGAACAAAGTTCTCTGGCTCGTTGACAATACCCATATCACTGAAATCGACAGCCTCAAACATTTCCTTTGGTTGGTAGAATAAGTTCTCAACATATCCACCATTATTCCTTGCTGCATTAGAATAGTCGTTCACTTTCTTTGTTGCATGAATAAAGTCGGAATCTACCATTTCGGAGATACCGTCAATTAGTGTATTCGATAATCTTTTATATGTATATGTTCCTTTTCCCATAGGGTTATCAACTAAATCAGATAATCTTACTTTTATTACTGTTCCATCTGAAGCATTCTTAAGATGTACATAACCATCCATAACATATGCCTCAGAAACAAGCCAATCGTCACTTAGGACGATTGGTACTTGTTTATATTCATGATTTTCGTATGTTGTTACAATCCAAAGTTTATCCATTACTCATCAAGAAGCTTCTGGTCTCTCTTACCACGAAGCTCACTTGAGATAACTCGCTGTGTAGACTCGGCAACACCGATGGCTTTCATATGCATTTCCTTTTCAAGTTTTGCAATCTCAGCCTCGGCAGCAGCACGCTTCTCAGCACCTTCCTTCTGAGCTTTCTGCACACCCTCTACGGTAGCAACAAGCTCTTGTGTTGACTTACGAAGAGTCTCCACATCAAGAACCATACGCTGACTCTGCTTTGCAACCTCGATAGCTTGAACCTTCATCATTTCAGCGTTCTTGCGGAACAACTCATTGGTGGTATCAGTTACCTTTGTACCAATCTCAATGGCTTGCTTCTGGTCATACAATGCCACAGCTAATGACAACTGATTCTTCCAAAGAGGAATTGTCATAGCAATCTGAGACTCAGTGTTGTTAGCATGCATGATGTTTGTACGCTGAATAATACGAATCTGAGTCAATGACTGCTTAAACGCATAACGAAGGGCGATAAGGTCAGTGAGTCGCTTATCAAGAGCATTCTTGTACTCTTCGATGTCACTAATCTGATACTCTTCATACTCATTTGAGCGTGACTTCATATCGTCAATCAGTGTACCAAGCTCCTCGGACTTCATCTTACCTGCTACGATAAGGTCTTCCAATTGGTCTACATAATCACAGTTATTCTCAAACTGCTTCTGCAAGAGATTATTATCTCGAATGGCAATCTGACGTGTTGCCTCAAGCTTCTTAACGATACCGTCAATGTTCTTCTCGATAGTGTTGTACTTAGCCTTAATCTGCTCAACAGAAATAACGAGTCTCTTAAGTCCAGGAATACGTCTCAAGAATCTCTTGACTGCATTAGGTGCTTCAAGGTCGTTAATGTCAACCTCATGCAACTCACCCAAGAGGTTTGAAATCAACTGAGCTGACTCAATACCAGCCTTGGAATCAAATGACTGCTTAAGGAAGTCACTTGAGTATGAACTCATTGCCCTCTGAAGGTCTGAGCCATAGCTAGTAATGGTTGACATTTCCTTCTCATTGAGAACTGATGCAATCTCCTTGTAATACGCTTTACGAGCTGGAGTAAGATTCGATGTATTAATCTCTCCACTCTCATCAACACGCTTCAGTGAGGTGCTACCACTAGTAAGTTCAGCCTCTGCCTCTGCCGAAATCTCATCAAGAGCACGTCTTGTACGCACTGGAGACTTACGAGTAGTTCTCTTAGCCCTAGGCTTCTTTACCTCAGTTACTTCAGCCTCAACAACAGTTGTTTTTGTTTCTTTTGCCATTGCTATTCTACTTTAAGTTATTAATATGTTTCTCAAATTTGTGCAAATATATATACTTTTTTCGAAAATTCAAAATTTTAAGTCATAATTAATGTTAACAAAAAAAATATCCACCCAAACTGCTTGAGTGGATAATTTTTTTTAGAATGGTAAATCATCATCAGAGCTTGTAGATGCTGCTACTGCAACTTCCTCTGTCTTAGGCTTAAATGTTCCTGTTTCTGTTACAGCATCATTTGACTGTGTATCTCCAGACTTACCTAGATTAACAAAATCAACTCTATCAGCCATAACGTCTCTAGAAACCATTGTTTCACCGTTCTTACTCTGATAAGTTCCAACTGTCTCTACACCGATAACACTAACTGCACTACCCTTTTTCAAGAATTCTTGCATCTTAGTGCCCTTCTCAGCGTAATATGAGACGTTTAACCAAGCAGTACTCTTCTCGCCATTTCTGAACTCGTCAGTTGCTACTCGCATGGCAACGTATTGCTTACCGTTCTTGGAGGTTTTAAGCTCCGCATCAGCACCTAATCTGCCGATGAAATTCACGATAACTCCCATAATTCGAATTACTTAAATATAAATTAACAACTTATTATTTTTAATGCCCCAACCTTGGTCTTTCATGACCGTAAATTCAGCTTGTGGCATTTCAGACTCAACCAATTCGTCAATATCCACCTCATAATAATAATCTAAGGTGTCACCATCCATTTGTAATGAGACATTGGCAAACTTCACTATGTTTGCTAATGCTGCTGCTGAAATGTGATGCTTCTCGTTTAAATTGTTATCCTTTAGAAGCTCTATTAACTCGTTCTTTGTCATGTTAAAATCTGTTTAACACTGCAAAGATATAGTTAAATTTCGTAAATTCCAAATATTTATCTGAAAAAAATTATGAAACCTAGCAAATTTATAACAGTCAAAGGCAGAAAGGCATGGTTTTTACTGCCTAGTTTTTCTGCTCTTACATGGAAAGGCTATGCTTACTGCAAGACACAGAAAGAAGCAGATAAGATAAACTCCACAGACAAAATCGACAGCAGACTTGAATCCCATGAAACCATTCATATTAGACAAGCTGAATCAACACATGACTCATGGTTCTTATTCTATACTAGGTACGTGTGGGAATACATCTGCAATCTTCCTCTCATATTCATCAATATCTATGCGCCATACAAATTCATGCCATTTGAAATAGAGGCATATTTAAACCAAGACGAATGGGACTATTGTATGCATGGTGCTACATACCAATGGAAGGATTTTGAAAAAATGGGTATGAAAGCAAGGTACAAACTTGCCAAGAAATACTATACTAGCAAATTTAGACCTTATATAACATACTTTCTTAAAAACGAACTAATGAGGGATAGTAAGTAACTACCCCTCATTTCATTTTATCGTCTTTTGTCCTCTGCTGCCTTGATATTCATCTTAGGCTTCATGAAGAACTTGATGTCAACTGTAGGCTCAATCAACTTCACGATTTCAGCCATTGGTTTATATGCAGCTGGTGCCTCATCCAATGTCTTCTCGTCAGCAGTAGTGGTATAGATACCAGCATCTGCCATCTGCTTCTTGAACTCCTCAACATCCAAGGTCTTGTTAGCCTTATCACGAGACATGCAACGTCCAGCTCCGTGTGGTGCTGTAAAGTTCCAATCCTCGTTTGACTTACCCTCACAGATTGAGATACCATCCTTCATATTGAATGGGATGATTACACGCTCACTCTCATAGGCACGGATAGAACCCTTACGAATCATCATATGAGGCTTACCCATCAATGCCTTGAAGTCGTAGTCGATGTAGTTGTGAGTAGTCGAAATGAAATCAATTGGCTTACCGCCATCTGACATCTTGCGATAAATCTCAATCAACTGCTCATTGATGACCTCGTGATTCAACTTTGCATATACTTGAGCAATCAACACATCAACAAGATAACCCATAAGATGCTCATCACTCAAATATCCAGGAATCTTCTTTGACAAGTACTCCTCCTTTGCAGCATCGAGTTCTGCTTTCATCTTGGTTCTGTCTGTGTTCTTAGCCTTAACACTATTCTCAAGTGCTTTCATTTCCTCCTTGGAAATAGTCATGCTCTTTGCAATCTTATTCCAATAGTTGAATACAGCCAAACCCAACTTACGTGAGCCACAGTGTACGCACATGCAGTACTTACCAAGGTCATCATTAACATCGTACTCCACAAAGTGATTACCACCACCCACAGAGCCAATAGACTTCATGAAATCACCATAAGGAATGTGTACATGTTTGCACCAATTCTCTAAATCCATTTCTGAGTTGAAATATATTGCATAGTCCACAAACTTAGGATAAAGTGAAACCAATCTATCCATAGCTGAGTTAATAGCCTTTGCAATTCGCTTCCAATCAATTTTGGACTTGTCATTGATGGTGAATCCAAATGGAATATCTTTGCGAATCTTGTGCTCAAACTCCTTCATCTTATCCTCGACAATAGGCTTGTCGAAGAAAGTGGCAGAGATTGTACAACCAATGTCACAACCTACGTGCTCAGGATTAACGTGGTCTGTCTCAATGTTAACTGGGCATGAGAATCCAATCACAATGCCCTTACCATCGTGACAATCAGGCATGATACGAATCTTTCTATCCTTAAATGCCCTACAATCAGCAATTCTATATATTGTTGACAATGCAGTCTCCTCCACATTGTCGGTAAAGACCTTTACGTCCTTACAATACTGTCCTTTAATATCTAACATAACTTAATTCTAAAATAATAAACTACCTTTATCATCCCACTGCGTATACAGTTTGCAGTTTGGACGAAGAATAAGATACTTCCAACTCTGTTTCTCTTCATTCTTAGCCATGCAGTCCTCGTCAACTACAGTGGACATACCCATGACTGAATAACGCTTGCTACCATACTCTAAGGTATCAAGATAACGACCATTCTTGAGAATGTAATCATTAAGACCTTTAAAATATGCTTCGGTTTTCACATTATATTTCTCAATCCATTTTGACTGAGGCGAATCGTTACCATCAGTATACATCTTACGGAACGTAACTTGGTCAGCACCCAACACCTTGCTACAATAATCAAAGATTGCCTCGTAGCCTCCCTTTGGTTCGTCATAGAGATAAATCCACGTAGTCACATTGAGAGACAAACGAAGATTAAATCCATATTCCTTAATAGTAGAACAAAGCCACTTTAGGTTAATGCGTGTACGACCACCATTGATAATGTCAGAATTCGTTTCATCGTCATTCAGACAAGACACTGAAAGGCTAATTGTTGTAATACCATCATTGCGAAGACAATTAAGGGTATATTCGTCAATCCTAGCTCCAGTTGTCTGAATCTCAATGTTTCTGAATGGCATAACCAACTCAGAATTCATTTTTGAAAACTTGGTAATAAACTCAAGATTCTGCTGTGGCTCACCTTGACCAGTAAGCATAACAGTGTTACAGCCATTGTCCCTAGCGAAAGCCAAACGATTCTTATAGCTCTCCCTATGGAAATAATTGTCACTAGAAATGAGGTTTTCATATTCCTCTTTATGCATACGGCTCACACAGAACTTGCACTGATTCATGCATCCATGCGTAGGTACTACAATTGATAATGACTGTATCTTCATCACTTCAGTTTATTTAATTCGTTCAAAGCATACTCACAAGCCTTGTATAATTCATCGTTATAGAAAAGCTTTTCCATGATGGCTTTCTTGCCAGCTTCATTGGCTAGCTTATAGCCCTTGATTGTTCTCAGAATATGGGCGAATGGTCTCGTATTGACAGAAATGAATTCCTTATTACCCATCATACGATATACTCTAGCATTGAATTGCTCCATCCATGCTGGACGATTTGTCTTCATCAAGGTAAGACAATTCTTAGCATCATATTCATCATAGAATTCACGAGCTTCCTTGATATTTCCAGTAAGCTCATATTCTGTGTATGTCATGAGAGCACCATTAATCATTTCTTGTTTATCCAACCCTCTCTTATAATATAAGGTTGTGCCCTCTCTATCTGTTAACTCAATAAAAAACTTAGATTTACCCATATCCTTAAACATTAAAATGGTCAATAACATTCTTACGTGACTGTTCCTCTAGCTTCTTCTTGAAAGCAGCCTTGGAAGCCTCAGTAAGAAACTCACTCAACTCACTTGCACTAATTGAGTATTTGATACCGTACTTCTTAAAGCTATCCGTATTCCTCAACTGATGATAATCAGACCTAGAATAGATTTTGGCATTGAAAGCAAATAGACGTGGTTTACCACTTTCATCACCAGCAATGAGAACCTTCAAGTCACCAAAATCAGCAACTTCAATGGCTGACATCTTCTTATCAATTGGAGGACAATCGAACATCTTAAGCATAAGCTCATTAAGCTTCTTAACCGTGCCATCCTTTGTCTCGCAACGTTCTTTCAGCTCTTGCATTGCAGAATTCATTGAGTATGGGTTTGTTGTAAAGTGTACAATACACATAACAGCAAGCACCAAACAACACGCAACAAAAGCTCCTAGTCCGAATAAAAGTAAATCCGTTATCATGTTCATATTTTTTATTTATGGTGTAAATATACGAAAAAAATCTGAGATTTCCAAATTAACCTCAGATTTTTAACATATTTTATCTGTCATAGATTCTTGGATTCCTCTTAAACCAACTTGGGTCAATAGCTATTGTATCGACAATAACTGGTCTCATTTCGATTTTGAGAATCTTAGCATCTACCACTGGATAATCATCTATCACGCCACAATAGCTATCAAGAATCCTTCTAGCATAATACTCTGCATCTTCTCTCTTAGCATATGCTTGCGCTTTAGCCAAATCAAAGACGAGGCGAGTGGCATAGGCTTTGCCTGCACCATACAAGGGAGACTTACCATCCCAACCTCTTAGCTGCTTCCACTTCTTCTTACCATCTTCGAACCATTCGTGACCTTGGTAGGTATCGTTGAGCATTCTATTAGCATCAACGAAAACTTGCACTACATATTGTACCATGCTACTTTGCTACTGCTAACTTAACTAAAAGAATATTAACTCCCTCAAGGATATGAACGCCAGCATTGTCCTTATCAGTCCAAGCATTCCTCTTTTCCTTTTGAGCCTTTACGTATTCATATTCCTCTTGGTCGAATATCTTAATTTTCTTTGCAGAGTCACCTATGATAACCCCATAAGAAATGTCAGTATGTCCCCAATAGTCCTTTCTTACATAGGCAACGGTATCACCATAGTGAAGCTCATTGTCTTTGTTATCATGGTGACGAATTGGTGTACCCTCTAGAATTTTAGGCTTTTCAGCACTCTTCTTCTTGGCGTTTTTCTTGCCGTTAAGGTATTCCCTCAGTACTCTCTCGGCAACAGTCTTATCCATGTGGATAGACGTTTTCTTCCCATCTAACTTATTACGTCCGTTTGTTATGTAAAAGTTAGGGTCACTATAGACAGAAGCATTTTCCTCAAATTCAGAATTACGGCAATTAAATCTGTGTTTTTTGGTAACAATGTTAAAATGCAAACCATCATTATACCAATCATTATTGTACTGGATACTCTCAACCGTATCCTCAATAACTTTTCCACCTTCCTTGTCAACGATATACAGCTTATCACCTTTCTTTAATGCGCCAAAATAACGACCATCATTGATTTTCTGAAGTCTATCAATAGCATCGTTCATATTGGTTGCAAGAAGACCATATACTGATTTGTTGTACAAGGCACAAGCAAATTTCATGCCCTTCGGAAGACCCCTACCATAGAACGTGTCATAGGTTGGTTTGAAATCACGATTAATTGCAGAATCACAATAACGTATCTCAAGCATGCCATGTCTATCCTTACAAACATACTTGGCATTACACGTATTGATTTTTCTATTCTTAACGTCTATCTCGAAAAGCACATCACCAATGCTAGTGATGGAATATTCGTCTTGATGTCTGCCATCACTCCTCAAACAACGTCTGCCATCAGATGTGTGTGACAAGACTACACCACCTAAACTATCGAATTTCTTTGATGCCATTATGCGAATAGATTACCGTTTTTCTCACAAATCAATCCACGATACACGTCAATGATGAAAGGACGCTGCTTGCGCTTAAACTCAGAACGCACAGAACGCATAATAACAGACTCTACAGTCTCATACCCATGTTTTTCACAAAGTGTCTTAAACACGCCATAGTCGAAATAATTGTGAAGCACATGTTCTTTAATGCGAGAATCAAGACCAACCCACGCATGCAGAATCTCGTCCACATCGTCATAGGTTTTTCCTGGAGCAATCTGTGCCAAGTCACCACCTTCCTTAACACCGTTACCATCGGTAGGCATCAATGCGATTGACTGCTCAAGAGCCTTAGAATCGGTGAACACCTTCTCCTTCATGTAACGAGCAAGGGCATACACCTCATGCTTCCACAGACCGCCAATTGGGTCAAAGTCTGCATCATCACCATGAAGAGTCCAGAAACCCAAGAAATGCTCTGTGAGGTTATCAGTGTCCATTACAATACCACCAACCTTTGAGGCAATGTCATACAGTGTAATCATACGCAGACGTGCCTTGATGTTACCTTGTGAGATTGGAGTCTTCTCTTTACCACTAGCCTCAGTACAGAACTTCTCCATTACCTCATATGGCTCTTGGAGGTTAACTACCTTGAAGGTGTCACAGAACTCTGAACCAGCAGCTTGTGCTGCATCATTCTCCACATCTGCATTGGTTGAACATGGGAGTGAAACACCGATAATAGGAATGTTTCCTGCCTTACACAGTGCTGCAACTACAGTGGAATCAATACCACCACTCAAACCAAGAACCACTACGTTGATATGATTCTGATGCACATAACTCTTAATACCCTCTACGAGAGTCTTAAACACTACTTCCATATCCAATGGAATTGGACGATAAGTTTCTACCATTTTTATATTAGTCTTTTATAAAGTTTTCTATCTTGTTCTTGCGGTATTTCTCAATGTCGTAATCGAGTTTTGCCTTTCTGCATTTCTCAGCAAGCTCTCTAACACCGTCAGCATCCAATGCAGCCCCTAATTCAACATCCTTACCAACATCACTACCACTAGAAAGGTAACTTGCAACAAACTTTGGCGAGAGATTCTTATCAATGATAATCATACCCCATTTGCGTTTCGTTTTACAAAGGTTTTCTCTTCCCATTGAATCATATGGCTTCAAATCTTTCTTAATGTCATCACTTGAAGTAATCTTATCCATCTTATCAGCAAACTCTGTTAGTTTTGCTGCATATTCATCACCGAACACATTTGCAGTGTGCTCAATTGATTCGTATTCCCTTTTTATGTCTTGCTGAAGACGTTTTATGTTCTTCTCTTTCTCTTCCTTTTCTTCTACATGGTCTGACCATGCTTGAATCGAAAGTGCTGCCAAAGAAATACCCAAGGCTATTAGCATAAAATATAAAAGTTCCATATCTACAATATTTTTTGCAAAGATACGAAAAAAAACTGAGATTACCAAACGATAACCTCAGTTTTAATATTATTTAACGGACTACAACCACTGTATAATCCTTTTTACCCTTTTGCAAAAGTAGGTACTTGTCATTGATGAGTTTGAAATCTGTCATCTTGTCAGCCTCACTAAGTACCTTGCTCTTGTTGATTGAGAAACCATTGCTCTTAATCAACTTACGAGCCTCAGTCTTTGAAGGTACTTTGTCATGCATAGCTGCAAGCTCAAGGACTGTGATGCCACTCATATTGTCCTTATCAACCTCCACCTTTGGTACATCGTTCATGGCTGAAAGGAATGTCTTTTCATCAAGCTTCTCAATGTCGGACATTGTACCCTTACCGAACAGAATATTGGTAGCCTCAATTGCCTTGTTGTAAGCCTCCTCAGAGTGAACCATGCAAGTCATGTACTTGGCAAGCTCCTTCTGTAGCAAACGAGCTGATGGCTGCTCACGATGCTTCTCAATGAGAGCGTTAATCTCTTCCAATGGAATCAATGTGAAGAGCTTAATGAAACGCTCAGAATCTTCATCGGACTGATTGAGCCAGAACTGATAGAACTCATATGGACTTGTCTTCTCAGCATCAAGCCAAATGTTACCCTTCTCTGACTTACCGAACTTCGTACCATCTGCCTTGGTTACAAGAGGCCAGGTAATCACACATGCATCGTTACCACCAACCATCTTACGAATAAGTTCCACGCCTGTCATACCGTTACCAAATTGGTCACTACCACCAATCTGCAACTTGCAGTTGTACTTCTTATACAGCTCTACAAAGTCGTAACCTTGGATAAGCTGATAGGTGAACTCGGTGAATGACATGCCGTTACCCTCACGCTCAAGACGTTTCTTCACGGAATCCTTTGCCATCATGTAATTCACAGTAATGCACTTACCAACCTCACGTGCAAAGTCAATGAATGAGAAATCCTTCATCCAGTCATAGTTGTTAACGAGGATTGCGCCATTCTCTTCTTTTGAGTTGAAGTCAAGCAACTTGCTTACTTGAGCATGGATGCCCTTGATATTGTGCTCTACGGTCTCAGTACTAAGAAGCTTTCTCTCTTCTGACTTAAACGATGGGTCTCCGATAAAAGCCGTAGCACCGCCTAAAAGTACGATGGGCTTGTGACCATAGGACTGAAGCAGCTTTGCAGTTGTAAAGGCAAGCAAATGTCCCAAATGAAGACTATCGGCAGTAGGGTCAGTTCCTACATAGAATGTTGTTGGTGTCTTTAACAGTTCCTCTAAATTTCCTGACAGACTCGCTATGAGTCCTCTCTCTTTAAGTTCTGAAAGTAATGGATTCATCTTTATTTTATAATTTTAAATTGATTCACTATACACAAACAGTCTTTTCTTACTAATGACAGCATTAGTTATCTCCATCATTTGTACCTTGCTGATGGTAATCTTCTTTTTGTAGGAATTGACAGTAAAGTTGCCTTTGCTGCCCTTATTCTTTTTCTTTTTTCCACCCTTTTTAAAGTAATTAAAAAACATACTTTCTCTACTAATTTATTCTTTACTTCTGCAAAGATACATAAAATTTTCCGATATTCAAAATCATTTAACTATATTTAAGAAAAAAAAAGTGACCATCAACGATTGTCAATGGTCACTTATATAGTTGGAACTCATTAGATGTTAATGTAGTTCAAAATCTCTTGTGACAAAGCTGTCGCAACAAGCTCCTCGGCTGTTGGGTTGCGGTAGGTTCCAGTCTTCTCATCGAGTATCTTGTCCATACCCATAAGAGTTGACATGATTGAACCATCAAAACCACTAAGGAAGGTTACACCACTCTCGAAAGCAGAAGCCTCGAAGTGAGTTACACCATGCCTTGAAGCGCAGTCCCACCAAATGAACTTCATGTTGTCCACGAACTCCTCTGGGAACACAGTCTTCAATGACCTTACTGAGTACTCATAGTTGGTAGGCTCAGTACGTCTTGAACGCCATCCACCAGCTGGGTTGAACTCCATATCACTTACAACCAAGATAGTTGTAGGATACTGGTCAAGTGGAATCTCTGGATGCTGCTGTCTAATCTTGATAATCTCGTCAACAGCAGATTGGAAGTTAGTACCACCACAACCTACGCTTGGGAGATTCATGATTCTATCACAGAACGAGTCACCCTTCATATCGTATGGATAAGAGGTGTCATCGAACATGATAACCTTGTTGTGGAATGGACCAGAGTTAAGGTCAGCGAAGAACAATGCAAGAGAGCTTGCAACGTCTGAACAGTAAATGTCCTTAAGACCTGTAACTGGCTGATTCATTGAGCCACTAGTATCAAGGCAGCACCATACGTTCTCGGTGATTCTACCACCATCACGTGCCTTGTCAACAAGACCCTTAAACTGTGCGTCAAGGGTGTGCTTAACCTCTGGAGCGATTGTAGCTGAACCTCTGTAATAACCACGTGAACCACGTGCATCACGGAGTTTCTTAGCAAGCTCGAAGACGTAACCTGTGAACTTAGCCACTGGCTGTGCCATAATCCACTGTGTGTAGTTATCCTTCAAATTGTGGTTTGAAAGGAACTTACTTGTAACGAGAAGATTAAGAGCACGACCTGGAATGTGATTCCAATTCAAGTCCTTATAGTTACGAGAGCAAATCAACTTCTGGAAGTCGTGTGCCTTACCACTTGACTTCATCTTGTTATACTCCTTATAGGTAATACCCATCTGATTAGCAAATGCCTTTGCCAAATCGTTAGTGATGGTAGTCCACTCGGTCTTGCACTTGCTCTGTGACTTGATACGAGGCATGTACTTCTTAATCAAGTCAACGTGAGTATCGCAAAGCAAACCTTGTGCGATAACCTCGAACAAAGCCTTTTGGTTCAAGCACTTGATGTTATCCTTAATGTCATAGAACATCAAAGTCCACAAGTCCTTCCAAGAACCAACAAGAGGCAATGCCCAGATATTCTTGTAGAACGCATCCTTCTGCTCTTGAGCAATCCAAAGCAAACGCTTGAATGACTCGTCACGAGCACCTTGACCGTTCTGTACCTTATCGGTCTCATTGTCAGCGTTAACCTTAACCTTACGTGTCACCATACGAAGGTAGAATGGGAAACGCAATGCAGCCTCTGGGTTCTCAGCCCAAATGGTTGCTTGGTCTGCAAATACTTCCGCAAGTGTACGTCCTCTAAAGTTACCAGCCTTACCGAACTGGTCAACAAGAGCTGAACCAGTAGTCACGTTAGTAACCGCACCATTCTCAGTGAAAGTGGTTGTCTTAAAGTTAACTGCGTTAACGAATGCGTTTGTCTTTGTTGCTGTTTTTGTATTCATCGTTTCTTTCTCCTATGTATTAGATTTTATTATCTTTGCAAAGATATGAAAAATAATTGGAATAACCAAATATTTTAAGACTTTTTTTCAATAAAAATGTATTTATAGTATATAATTAACAGATATTATGGATAGCAAGAGAGTAAATGCAATTATAACTGAAGCAATTAATAACGTAATCAACGAGGACTTCATGGGTGAGTTTGCTGATAACCATAAGCATCACGACCATGACGCTGTTAAAGACAATGTTCAATCCCTCGTTCAGAAATACTTCGGTCACACAAAGCATCATAAGGATGGCGATAAGGATAATGCACCTAAGAAAAAGCTACGTAGAAAAGCTGGCGGTGGTAAGGAATACTATAATTATGATGATTATGAGAAAAAGAATAGAAAAATCTCAAAGGGAGACGCAAACTCTATTCGTTCAACCATTGATACTGAGAAGACAAACATAGCAGCAGTGGCAAGAGAATTGTTCCCAGACCATACTGAAGAGGGTGCTCAATCTCAGTTCAGAAAGATTATCAATGGTGAAAGACCAATGACAAAGAATATCGCATCAAAAGTAGAGAAGATGATTTCAGCAGGACAAATTGCTGTTAAATAAACAATAAATGGGTGTTACTTTCGTAGCACCCATTTTTATTTTAAAGAAGCTGTCCCATTTTCTTGGTATACTCTACCTTAATATCTTCCATCGCTGCAAGCTCAAGCTGTCTTACACGCTCTGATGTCAATCCAAGTTTCTCACCAATTTCCTCACGCTCATATTCACGTCTGAGACCATTGTCCTCTTCGTACATACCGAAACGCATCTTGATAATCTGCTGTTTACGTGGAGAAAGCTTACTGAGCAATGAAGAAACCAATTCCTTATTGAAAGCGTTTGTCTCTTCCTCTTCATATTGGTTATATGAAGCACTTGCTCTGTTATAAGCTGCCATGTCACCGTAGTTGGGACTTTCATCCTCATCATTTGATGACTCGTCAACATAGCTAACCTTCAAATCTAAGATGTCGTTCTTGTCTTTAATGTCCTTGCCATACTTATCGGTAACGATGTCAAACAATTCATCTGGAGTTGGAGTTCTCTCATTCTTCTGTAAGAAATCATTTGTTGCCTTTGATATGACATGAAATGTCTTAGAGTAGTTAGGACGTTTAACAACTTGCAAATCTCCACAGATATACTTGTTGATTGCACGTTTGATAAACCACATTGCGTAACTTGCAAACTTTACGTTGAAATTTGTATCGAACTTCTCAATTGCCTCCAACAAGCCGAAATTAGCCTCATTGACATAATCCATCAAGGTATCAGTCTTAGCCCATTTCTTAGCTGCTGCAATGATTAGTCTCTGATTACAAAGCATGAGATATTCCTTTGCAAATTTCTTTTCTTCCTCATTGCCATGTTTGAGTTTATTGAACCACTCAATCTCTTCCTCCTTGGTAAGAGTTGGATAATCCTTAACATCCTTAAGAAATCTAGTGGTATTCTCGGAACGGTCTACGAGACCAGTGTCTGCCTTTAAATTAATTACTAAACTCATTATTGTCTTTCTATTGTTTATTGTTGTTCTTTCTCTTCAATGTTACTACAGTCTTATTTCCCTCATCACGTGGCGCAGCCTCTGGTACTGCTACATCCTCTAGCAGCACAACGAATTCTAGAATCGATTTCTTGCTCTCTTCTCTTCTAGACAGTTCACGTCCCTTCATGGAAAGTGTTACCCTCACACGGCTACCATCCTCGATGAACTTACGAGCATTATTAGCCTTTGTTTCGAGGTCATGCTTTGCAATGTTAACACTAAGCTGAATTTCCTTGAGGGGTTTTGTTGCTTGCTTATTCTTCTTTGCAGATTTCTTAAGCTCATACAACATCTTCTCATAGTTACAGATTCGCATGATTGGAGTCTCAAGATTGCCTTGAATCTCAACCAAATCCAAATCCATATCACTAGCAATCTTCTTTGCTTCTGACACTGATACAATTCTACTCTCAATGTCATTGCCCACGATTCTAACGTTTCCGTTGAATCGTATCTCATCGTTCACACGGAACTTTGAAGAAAAATCATTCTTCTTCTGTTTTGCCATTCTTCTCTTTAAGTTCTTTTATCTTATTTTTTAAATTCTCTATTCTATCTTCTCTCTCCCTTAATGCCCTACGGTCATCCTCCAAGAAGAATTCCTCATACATTAATTGTTTCTCAAGTTGTTCAAGTGTAAGAGGCTTGTTTCTTTGTTTCCTAGCCTCTTCTTCTACTTGCTTGGCTCTTTCGAGGAAACGAACCGCAGCATCACCACTTAAAATAGGGATTGGTTTAAAGCCACATGCCAAAACAGATGGCTCATCGTTTTCTGATGTAAAGTTACGAATTTTTTTTGATTTGGCAAAACTTTTTTCCTTAATATTTGTTAAAGGTTTACTCATCTTCAACTTTTTCCCAAATCATATCATTGTCCTTCGCCTTGTAATGTCCAGGTTGTACACCCTCCATCAGCCTCTGATGCAAAAGAGATTCAATCAAGTAAAGATTGTCAGATACATAATGATAGGTGTCGAGCATATACTTCTCCACATCATCAGGATATGCACTTCCATCTGCATCCTCACTTGTATTTTTAATTGCCTTATCCCTCAATCCTAGAATCATTGCCACATCATCCAAGATATGAGTCTGCATTGTTAGCATTACCTTCTTATTAATGGTAAGCACATCATCGTCTTTGTCCTCGATGTTTAAGAATCTGACCAACTTCAAGTGGTCTTCTGTTAAGTTCAAGTGTAATATCATATTAAATCAATTTTTGCTTTTTCAAAAAATAATTTCCAATCGTATTCAATGTCCAATAGTCTTTTTGTCACCTCAGATGGACTATTGAATTTATCATTTTTGTCATTTGGGTTAAGTAACCCACAAGTATAACAGAGTTTTGTACGAAATATCTCCTTCCAAGCAAAATCAACTTCATTAGGTTCATAGCATGCTTCTCTTCCATACCTAGCCCATCCTTTACCAATCTTTAGCATTTCCTCTATAAATTTGTATGGGGTCATAGGTGGTTGGAAGAACATTCTCTTTATCTGTAATTTCCTATTGTGCTTTCTAGCCCAATACATAAAGAGTTTGAAATTCATAATGTGATTTTGAATCTTTTTGTCAGATACACCCCTACAATGGATGCTAGTTGTAAATAACTTCCAAAATAGCTTAGTACCTTCTGTGCCCATTCTTTCTAAATCGTTCATCTGCTTTCCTTTTTCGTTCTGCTACCATTTGATAATAAGCCTCCCTATCGACTTTTTTCACAGCAAGCTCATTATCCCTCACCTCTTTCATTTCTTCAGCTCTAGACTTCTGGAAATAGTCGTAAATCGTAACATTCACATCTGTTAATGTCCTCTCGAATATCTCCATTATCTTATCCCTATCTCCGTTTCCATCAAAACGACTTGCTCCTAGCAATGTGGTGGCAATATTCTTACCTTTATATAAAATATTAACTAATGATAGACATTTTTCAAGACTTTCATAGGATAAATAATCTTTTTGGATGTCTGGTCTGAAGTTGCCCTTACAAATGAAGCAAAGGCAAAATTTTGGGTCTTTTTCATGCTCACACTGAACAATTGTTCCCAGTTTATCAGGGTCGCCATATTTCGTTTCTAGATTTTTGTTATAAACATAGGGATAATTTAACATGACTTTAAGCTGTATTCCTTGGGACATCGTACAATAAGTATTAGTCCCAATTAATACAGCTTCATATTCGTCTACATGCTCAAATAAATCAACATCTTTTATTATGTTAATCATCCTCCAAAACCACTAATCTTTACCTTATTTCTAGAAGGTGCTTGTGGAACACAAGGTGACTCTTGGATTATGGTTCCTGGAGTTGCTGGACAATCCTCTTCTGCTTCCTTGCAGTCATTGGATTCTGTTGCTCCAGTGTTGCTGAAACCAATCTTCCTAGCAGCATCCTCGGTTACTTTCACCTTACCATCTTTCTTGATTAAGTCCTCAAGTCTCTCGAATAACTGAACCTCAGTAAATCCGTCAACATAAATACCTTGGATAACCTCTTTCAAGAAGTCGAAGGTATATCCCTCAGTTTTCCTTACATATCTCTCAATATCATTCTTAACACCTTCATCGGTTATATCGATTCCACTGTCAGAAAGCTTATTCTCGATATATGCCCTTCTAGCATCAGCATTAGGCTTCTTATACTCGATAACGAGATTGAATCTACTTGGTCTGCATGTGAATCTCTTCTCAAGAATCTCTGGATAGTTTGTCGTTGCAATCGTCACGACATTATCGAATTGTCCGTTACCATCCAATAGCTGTAGCAACATGGCTGAATAATAATCATCCCTTGCCAATCGCTCAAAGTCCTCAATGAGAGTAATCACCCTACGATTAGGCTCAATACTCCTAAGTCTCTCCATGCAAGCACTATAGCTGTTTAGTTCGTCTGTATTGTCAATGCAGATAACTATTCCGTTATAATCCTCGATAAGAGTTTTACAGATGATGTTGATAAGAGAGGTCTTACCATTTCCTGGAAGTGAATACAGCAATATGTTTCTCTTATACACTTGTCCAAATTGTCTGTATCGTTCCTCTGACTTCCAAAATCTCTGTATGTCATCTAGGATACTCAACTGAATCTCATTAGGCAGCACATACAACTTAGGCATCACGATTTCCTTACTACTGAAGAAATATCTGCCATTGTATCTATCCCAAACTGGTTTATAGAAACCACTTGGTAGACTTTCCTCTGTGACACCTATAGGCTCATACATGTTACCATTTTTCTCGTAACGTGTGTAGTTCCTTTCCTTAAGCTCTTCTTTCTCTTGTTTTGCCATAAAAATATAATAAGTTTATTTGAAATGTTCTTGTTTTCTCAACTCTTCAATGAGTCTCTTTTCATCGTTATTGAGTGTCTTTGGCACTGTAACGCTTACAATACCTATCATATTTCCTGGTGAACCTATTGTGTTGCCATATCTAGGCAATCCATATCCTTTAAATCTCAGTTCATGTCCGCTACTTGTGCCTTGTGGAATTCTAACCTTGATTGTCTTACCATCCAAGGTCTTTATCTCCCTAACACAGCCAAGTATTGCGTCCACAACACCTATATTCAAATCGAATACAAGGTCTCTGCCTTGTTTCTCGAATGTGTCATGCTCCTTAATCTCAATGGTTACGAGCAAACTACCATTTGTGCCCTTACCATGAGGTGAAGCATTACCAAGTCCTGCGTATTCAATGGTCATTCCATCTTCTACACCTCTTGGAATATTGAATGAGATTTGCGAAGTGGCATTCTGAACCACACCATGACCATTACAATGTTTACATGGATTCTCAATCACATATCCACTACCACCACAAGTAGGACATTTCTTCTTCATCATGAATCCACTAGAATCGAATGTCATACCAGTACCGCCACAAGTCTTACACGTCTTTCTGCGAGACTCGGCAGTCATACCAGTGCCATTACAATGTGTACATGGTTCAAATCTCTTAATCTTAATCGTCTTGTTACATCCAGTCATTACCTCTTCAAGAGTAAGCTTCATGTTAATCTTAATGTTGCCACCCTTGATTGGTTTCTCTTGTTGCTGATTGAATCCAAAGTCGAAGTCAGCAAATGGATTACCATGCATATGGAAATGCCTAAATATATCATCCATATTCATATGCGCATAATCCGTACCACCACTATGGAATTCGTATTTGCTCTTAGGATTGTCATACTCCTTGCGCTTTGCCTCATCACCCAAGACCTCATAAGCTTCAGCAATCTCTTTGAACTTAGCTTCAGCCTCCTTAGAACCATTGTTACGGTCTGGATGCCACTTTACACTAAGCTTACGGAAAGCTTTCTTAATATCGTCTTGAGAAGCACTTTTATCAACACCAAGAATCTTATAATAATCCTTTGTATCAGCCATTATTCTTACTTTAAGTTATAAACCTTTTTGCAAAGATATATCTATTATTTCTAATTTCCAAATAAAATCGATAAAATCTGAGAGACTTGTTGGGTAAAGTCCCTCAGATTTGAAAAAATATTTAACAACCTTGCCAAGTCACTTACTTCACTTCCTCAAAGTCTGCATCTTGTACATCCTCTGTAGAAGCTGTAGCAGAGTCAAAATCATTTGGCTGCTGTGCAGTGTCATTCTGCTGCTGATTCTGACCGTAAACACGCTGCGAAACAGCTTGCCATACCTCATTGATGGCGGTCTCTGTCTCGTTAATCTTGTTCACGTCCTTTGAGCTGACAGCAGACTTCATCTGAGCGATAAGACCCTCAATCTTGCTCTTCTCGTCCTCAGTGATATTATCTTTCTGCTCCTCAAGCATCTTCTCTTGGGTAAATACGATGGTATCACCCTTGTTGACAGCCTCGGCAGTCTCACGCTCCTTCTTATCAGACTCAGCATTAGCCTCTGCCTCTGCTTTCATGCGCTCAATCTCTTCCTTAGACAAGCTGCTAGAACCCTCTACACGGATAGACTGTGCCTTGCCAGTACCCTTATCGGTTGCACTAACCTCAACGATACCATTGGCATTGATGCTAATCTTAACGGCAATCTGAGGAATACCACGCTTTGCTGGAAGAATACCAGTCAAGTTGAACTTACCAATTGACTTGTTCTGTGAAGCCATTGGACGATTACCTTGCAAAAGGTTAATAGTTACCTCAGTCTGATTGTCTGCTGCGGTTGAGAACACTTGCTCCTTATCGCAAGGGATGGTAGAGTTAGCCTCGATAAGTGTGGTCATCACACCACCAAGGGTCTCGATACCCAAGTTAAGAGGTGTAACGTCAAGCAATACGATTGCTCCAACACCTTCCTCACCACCAAGCACAGCACCTTGGATACATGCACCAAGAGAGACTGCTTCATCAGGGTTAACTGCCTTTGATGGGTCTTTCTGGAACACACTCTTTGCAGCCTCTACGACCTTTGGAATACGTGTAGAACCACCAACAAGGATAACCTCGTCAATATCCTTAATTTCAAGCTTAGAAAGCTTCAATGCCTCGTTACAAAGGTCAACAAGCTTCTTATACAGAGGCTCAATCAACTGCTCGAACTTAGCACGTGACAATGATGCAACAAAGTGCTTTGGAGTACCATTCACTGGAGCCAAGTATGGCAAGTTAATCTCAGTTGACATCGCAGTAGAAAGCTCAATCTTAGCTTTTTCAGCAGCCTCCTTAATACGCTGCATAGCCATAGAGTCAGTGCTTACATCAGCACCCTCTTGCTTCTTGAACTCTTCAACCACCCAATTTACAATGGCTTGGTCAAAGTCCTCACCACCAAGGTGTGAATCACCATTGGTTGAAATAACCTCGAATACGCCACCACCGAAATTAAGGATTGATACATCTGATGTACCACCACCAATATCATATACCACGATATTCATGTCCTTGTCTGACTTATCGATACCGTAGGCAAGTGCAGCAGCAGTAGGCTCATTGATAATACGTTTAACGTTAAGACCAGCAATCTGACCAGCCTCACTAGTAGCCTTACGTTGGTCATCGTTGAAGTACGCTGGAACTGTAATCACAGCATCAGTAACCTCAGTGCCAAGATAATCCTCGGCAGTCTTCTTCATCTTCTGCAAGATGGTTGCTGAAATCTCTTGAGGGGTATATTTACGGTCATCAATGCTTACACGTGGAAAACCGCCCTCATTAACGACATCGTAAGTCACACGCTTTGCTTCATCTGCAACGCTAGCAAATGGCATACCCATGAAACGCTTGATAGCGTACACAGTATTCTTAGGGTTAGTAATAGCTTGTCTACGTGCAGCATCACCAACCTTACGCTCACCATCCTTAAATCCTACAACTGATGGGGTTGTACGATTGCCTTCACTATTGACAATAACAGTAGGCTGACCACCTTCAAAAACTGATACGCAAGATGTTGACGTACCAAGGTCAATTCCAATAATTTTTCCCATAAACTGTTTTATATTATTAATGTGTTATTTATTCTACATTATTTTCTCCCAACATGGCTCAAGCTTACCATTCTCATCTTGGAATGGTAAAATCTGTCTTATTTGGAATAGGTTTGGTTCTCCGTACTCCAATCTGACCTTATTGTTTTCTTTCACCAATGAAGGGCATAGCTGTTTTTCAACTACATTCTCACAGCACCACTTCAATTCCAAATCTCCACTTTCATATACAAATAATACGTTCTTAGAACCTTTGATACTGCTGTTGGAGACATATATTTCCCTCACATCACTCTGCAAAACGTGTGCCAAAATTACCTTCTCTTTAAAAAATTAATAATGTGTTTCCTAAAAATGATACAAGACCCCATTATTAACAGTAAAATCACTGCAATTAGAATCTTGGTGTCCTCGTTACAAGGTAATGATTCGATTATTTCTTTCATAATATACTTTTAATCTTGTGCAAAGATACAAAAAAAAATTGAGATAGCAAAATACCATCCCAATTTTTTAAGTTTTTTTAATATTTCAAGATTAATCTTCAGAAATGTAATCCTCAATATGCTCAATTACGTAGTTAAGTTTTGTAACAAGCTCTGCCATAATTGCATCCTCTGTTAACATTGTGACATTGGTTGTCTCAAGTGAACCAAGGTCGTAACCGTTCTCGATTCTAGCCTTTGCAATCTTTATGCCAACTTCCTCGTCAAATTTGTCAGAAGGGTGACAAATTGACAGTCCAAGTGTCAGCTTTCTTTTCATCTGCTTAACCTTATACTTAAGCTCTCCCTTGACAAAGTTGGTTGGCTTTGTCTCAACGTCAACAATCTCAGTCACCTCAGTATTCTCTCGTGACTGCTCGAACTTTCCTACGACAGTAACGACATGCTTCTTTCGTCCTGTCTTTGCAATTCCATAAACGGAATAATACTTTACTCTGTTTGCCATAACTATATAGTTTTTTAGTTTCATTATTTTTTCATTGCTGCTTCATACTCCCTATCCCTTCTCTCAATCTCATCGAATGGAGATACACCTTTAGGTAGGGTAGTTATCTTCTCAAATCCGTTTTCCTCTGTAATTAACGATTCCTTCTCAGCAACACAACCCTCATATCTCTCACCATATGAGCCACTCATCTTCTTTGTGCTTGGGTCTAAATCACCCCAATCGCTTGGATGAGCGTTGCCAATTACCTCAACGAAATATCGCTTTCCAGTTACCTTGGATTTAACAATGAAACGCCCAGTGTGGTCACTGTCCTTTAAAAATCTGCTCTTATCCATCTTCCCATTTAAATTCATCCTTAAAGTATTGCCTAAACACTTCATACCTTATATTATGGTGGAAATTCTGCTCGTCATTGTTAACTTCTATTTCGCCATTCCCACAGTCTATAAGTTCTTCCGTGCCACAATACCTATTATATACTGATATGAGTTCCCTAATTGTAAGGACATCAAAATCTAGCTTAACTTTATTGTTCTCGTCTCTTTCAAACCCATATTTCTCAACTAGGTCGTTTAGAAACATTTCGTCATTATCCAAATGCGCCATAATTAAAATTGATTCTTAGGTATTCTAGCTTTTCTAACATACTCTGGATTTGTAATCAACTTTTTAAGCATCGAATTGTAATACGTTGGTGCTGGACCACCATTTACCCAAAACTGTCCTCTGAAATAAATAATTTCACTACCCTCTGGGAGTGTTCCTTCACCTGCTGAAAAAGGCTTGATTAAAATGTACTTCTCGTTCATAATTTAACTTTGTCTAAGGTGACACTTATATGTTCCAATATAGGTGTCATTATTTTATCAACTTCAGCCCAATCTACATGAGGTCTGTTACATCCCTCAATCCATTTGACTGGAGTTCCCACATTTCTGTCATCGATGCAGAATACAGCAAAACACTTGCTGACTTCATTGCCATCTTTATCTTGACATGGGTTCTTTCTTAAACTATAAAGTTTTACACCTTCTTTTTCAAGTATTTTTAAAGGTTCTTTTAAAATTTCGTCATGTCTCATTGTATTAAGAATCCAACCAACGTTGTAATCCTTACTCCAACGCTTCATAACTTCAAACGCTTCATAGTTTATATCCATCGTTCCATCTTCCCAGCAAGAACACTTGGTAAGAGTATAATCCCAATCAACCTCAATCGGAATTATCCATCTACCATCTTCACTTCTCTCACTGTAGTATAGAACTTCATCCACTACTCCATTATATTTCTTATCCATAATACTTACCCTTTTGGATTATAGTAATGGCTACAATCGAATGCAAGCGACTTTAAATCGTTCACATCTACGTAGCCATTATCGTCACGCAATGTTGATATTCTGTCACAAATATCAAGATACGAACAATCGAGACATGTCTTATCCCTATAAAATCTCATTTACCTATTTATCTCTCTTACAGTAGGCTCTACAAGGTCACGTGGGTATTCTGTCTTACCATCCTCATAGAATCTCAAATTATGTTTCTTCCAATAGGCATGATTAAGTCTCCTTAAAACGCCTGCGTTCAATACGGTTGTGTAATCATCCCTATCTTCGTATTCTACCTCAATATCATGCTCTTTGCAATATCTGTAGATAAACTCGCCAAAAGCACGACTACGAGACATTCCAGCTCTGCAATGTATGTCAAAGCTCTCAACTCCTTTATTTATGTTATCCTCTATAAACTGAATTGATTTCTCAGCTTGCTCCATTCTCATGGTCTTGAAGAGGTGTCCGTTATACAACACATCATCCTCAATATCGTCAAAATCAAGATTCAGCACATTCGGATGGTCTTTGAAGAAGTGTTTTGTCTTCCCCTCATCCAAATAATATGTGAGGCATTCTGGAGTTCCTATGATTGAGATAAATGCCTTGTTTGTGTCCTCCACATTTTTGTCATTCAATCCCAATTCCTTCATTTTCTCATCAAAGCGATAATGAGAAAGAACTGTTATCCTAACCATTTCTCTAACCTTACTTTATACGACCACTTAAGACTAACCAAAAGCCTACCAATGGCTTTCTTTGCAGCCTCTTCGTATGTATCACCATGCACCCAAAAACCAAAAGAGCCATTCTGCTCTTTAGTAAAGTTAGTTACATAGAGTTCGTTCACTATATCACTAGTATCACTGTAACCCCAATTCACTACGCCCTCTGGCCTCATGCGTATCTTATTCTCTACTCTTACATTGGTCAACTTAGCCAATATA
>JAEEGL013740793.1_pt1 | contig 31853 bp, 26 predicted proteins | sample 9134231 | NCBI WGS metagenome assembly JAEEGL01 (sample SAMN16246548, study PRJNA631951) | gut metagenome | biome: gut microbiome; feature: rumen; material: fiber-attached | host: Bos | place: Iran: Karaj | collected 2018-10 | reverse complement strand
CAGACCCGCAGGGTGACCTCAGTGTTTCCTTTGGTTACAAGAACCAGGACGAACTCGAGGTCACCCTTGCTACCAAACTGGCTAATGTAATTCAGGACAATGAGATCTATCCATTCGAAGGCATCCTGAAAACAGGAGAAGGAGTAGACCTTCTGCCTTCTAATCTGGAACTGGCATCGATGGATATGAATCTCATTAACGTGATGTGCAGAGAGACCACTCTTAGATCTTATATAGATACAGTGAAGAACCGATATGACTACATTATTATCGATTGTATGCCGTCACTGGGAATGATCACACTGAACGCTCTTACAGCGGCAGACAGCGTAATAATCCCGGTACAGGCACAGTACCTGCCGGCAAAAGGAATGACAGACCTTCTGCAGACGATCAACAGGGTCCAGCGAAGACTGAACCCTGATCTCAAGGTAGAAGGAGTGCTGCTCACACTGGTAGACGGCAGGACGAACATGGCAAGAGAAACTGCGGAAGCTATAAAGGACACATTCGGCAGTCATCTTCGTATATTTAACACTTCTATTCCTATGGGAGTGAAAGCAGCTGAAGCAAGCGCAGAAGGCGAAAGCGTATTGAAATACGCTCCCAACAGCGCGGTGGCAGATGCTTACAGAGACTTTTCCAAGGAGGTGATCCGGGATGGCAGAGAGAAAGTTCGGCATCGATCTGAAGTCTTACGATGACATCTTCAAGACGGAGGAAGAACGGGAAGACGACAAACTGGCCAGGATAAGAGAGATACCCATTGCCGACATCGATGACTTTCCGGATCATCCGTTTCAGGTGAGAGACGACGAGGATATGCAGAACCTCGTCGAGAGCATCAGGGAACGCGGCGTCATTACTCCTGCTATGGTCAGGGAAAAGGAAGACGGTAGGTACGAGCTGATCTCCGGTCACAGAAGAAAACGCGCCTGTGAGCTTGCCGGCATGGACACGCTGCGATGCGAAGTAGTAGATATGGACCGCGACGAAGCCATCATCATGATGGTAGAGTCAAACTTCCAGAGATCAAACATCCTTCCGTCCGAGAAAGCCTTTGCGTATAAAATGCGTTTGGACGCAATGAAAAGACAAGCTGGACGCCCAAACAAAAATCTAGTCCCAGTGGAACTAAATTATTCACGAACACAACTTGCAAAAGAAACAGGCGAAAGTGAGTCACAGATTCAACGTTATATCCGCCTCACAGAACTCGTCCCTGAACTTCGTGACATGGTAGACGAAGGGCGCATCAAGATGCGGCCGGCAGTCGAACTGTCTTACCTGAACAAGGACTCGCAGCAGGATGTCGTGGAACAGATCGAGTACACACAGGGTACTCCTACACATGACCAGGCTATTCGCATGAGAAAGCTCTCGGAAGAAGGCAACCTGACTCCGCAGGCCGTAATGGCTGTCATGCAGGAACTGAAGCCATCTCAGAGAGAGCGCTTCGTATTCGACGGCGAGAAGATCAGGCAGTATCTGCCGAAGTCGCTGCCATACGAGAGCATGGAGGACTATGTCTGCAAGGCACTTGACTATTACCGCCGGCATCTGAGGGCTAAGGAGAACAGCAGGTAGCTGTTTCCCTTCCCCGCACCCTAACCTTTCTTACCAGCAGTATTACCTGCCGAAAAAGAATATCAGGTTAACTGAATCTCTCCTGAGAAAGAATTAGCTCAGTCAGAATCGCATAGTTGCAATCTCTGAAAAGAGCCCAATACAATGCAGAAAAAAGGAGATGTTCGAATACATGAAGAAGTTTTTGACAGGACTGCTTATCATAGCGCTGACAGTACTGTTTTCTGCCGGAATAATAGAACAGGAAGTCCATGTTCCGGTAAGCTATGGCATTGTTTTTCCGGCTGGTGTAAAAAAGACAGGCAGTGATCAGGAGAAGGAGCTTTCTTCGATCAACGCAGCAGGAAATTATGAGACACCACCCGGCATTCCGGCAGAAGAAGTACTGAAAGCAAACGAAACTGAAATTGTCAAGGATGCGATCTCCACACCGGAAACCGCACCAGCGACGCAATACACAGCACAAACAACACCAACCCAGACATCACAGGATCAAGAACCGCCAAAGCAGGAAACCATTGAGACTCCCGCATCTGGACCTAAACCAGATTCTGAACCGGTCAAAGAAGAGCCTGTACAGCCAACAGTGACTGTAATTGTTCCGGCTGGTAATGAGCATGTGCATGATTGGGTTTACACAGTCGTCGCTTATCATGATGCAGTGACACATACTGTCCATCATGATGCGGTGACAGAACAGAGATGGGTCAGCGTCCCGGTAAAGATCAATCACTATTACTGCGACGTCTGTAGAAAAGAGTTCTCGACACAGGAGGAAGCTTACGCCCACGAAGACGCAACATATGCCGCCGCTATGGATGCCAATGATATGACCCTGATACACTCCGGGCACTCCATGATCACGGAGACTGTGGATCAGGGCTATTATGAAACGGTCATCGTACAGGAAGCATATGATGAGGTGATAACCGACAGTCTTGCATGGGAGGAACACGTCCTTCGCTGCTCTATCTGCGGAGCAACTAAATAGCAGAACCATCCAAACTTTAGACTCGAACTGTGTTCGGGTCTTTTTTTGATGCAATCAAACGAAAAGGAATAACGAATGAGAATATTCAGAAGAACTATTTCCATGCTCCTGATTCTTCTCCTTGTCATCTCATGCATGCCTCTTGGGGCATTTGCTGAGGGCAATGAGGATCAGGAGATCGTGATAGAAGAAACAGTCCCCGAAACGACTGTAGAGACAGAGATAACAGAGCCGCCGGAAGAAGAAACTCTGCCTGATGAACACGAAGGCCTGCCGGAAGAAGTTGTTCCGGATGAGAACACAGTAATAAACCCGGTGGATGATGCTCAGGAAATGACAGAACCAGGTATGGTAGACATAGTCACAGAAACACAGGAAGAAGACGTGATCGTGACTAATCCTCCTGCGGAGACACCGGTTGATGAACCTTCCGATGATGGGATCGTCACAGAAGATCCTCCTGCAGAAGAAGTATTGGATGTACCTGAAGTTGACGGAAGTGAAGAGCCTGAGACTGAAGATGATGAACCTGTGATGGAAGTCAGAGGCAACATGCTGCTGGCTGCAGAACCCACACGCGGATCCGCGTACCTGCAGATGATCGATATGGATCAGTACTCTTACAGTTTCGGCAGCAGTTATCCTGAACCGTTTAAAAATGAAAGCCGGAACAGGTCATGCCAGTTTTGGTTCAATGGAGTTCCTGCCTATTGTTTGCAGTTCGGGGTCGACTCCTCATCCGGAATGTCATATTCCAGTATGGATACCTGGGAGGGTATCTCGGAGTCTGACAGAAGACTTCTGAGCTGGGTACTTAGGTTTGGATACATCGGATGGACCAGATACGGGGCTTCTACTGCTCAGGAATACATGGCTACACAGGTCCTGATCTGGCAGATTCTTTCGCATACAGTAAATACCGGTTGGGAGCAGTCCATCTGCAATGAGATGATGGGATCAGGGTCATATGCACAGGATGTATACTGGCAGATCAGAGCACATGTTTTATCCGCTGAGATCATACCGAGTTTCTGCTCAAGCTCAGATAACAGCAGCACACCTGTATATGATCTGGAAAGACTTCCTGAAGGCGGATACTCTGTAAGATTGACTGATACAAACGGAGTACTCAGCAGATTCAACTTTTCACAGGAAGGCGTAAGCGCTGTCAGAGATGGAAACACACTGACTGTAACGCTGGACAAACCTGTAGAGGAACTGACGCTGACTGCATATAAGGATTACTCTGATTGGACATCAGGAAACGTCTATTTCTGGAAGCCCGCATCAAGCGGCTATCAGTATATGGCTTCCTTTGATACAGGCAAGGCTCCTGAACAGGTACCCGCTGTATTTCGCGTCACTGCTCCGCTTGGATTCCTTGAGATCACAAAAGCCTCCTCGAGCCCTCAGTGCACTGACGAGAATGAGATGTATACACTGAAAGGAACGACCTTCGAGGTCAGAGACAGTGATGAGAATCTTGTAGGCACACTTGTAGTGGACGAGAACGGAAAGGTCGAATCCCTGGAACTGCCTGCAGGCCAGTACACAGTCTCTGAGACTAAGGTCGGCAAGGGATACATCAGAGACACTTCCGTAAAGACAGTAACCGTAAAGTCCGGTGAAACAACGGTAGTTCCTTTCGTAAATGAGCCGGTCAAAGACCCTGTCAGCATCTATCTCAGAAAGTGGGATGCGGAAGCAGACAGGTTCGTTCCGCAGGGAGCAGGCACATTTGCCGGAGCTCAGTACCGCATTGATTACTACGACAACACTGAATGGTCAGGTGCTCCTGAGGTCTCTTGGATATTCAAGACTGATGCAAACGGTATTCTGAGATATCTGCCTTCTTATCTGGTACAATGGCCTCATACGGCACAGGGAAATTCCTCGCTGAGTTCCTGTCCGGTGCATACGGGATCATGGTCTACTACTTTTATGAATCGGAGATGCATCTTGATGCGCTTTATGTGGCTATAGCAACCGTGATCTATTCCATCTGGAATGCGGTGAACGACCCGCTGATCGGCTACATCACCGGCAAAACGAGCAAAGTCACGAGAAGATTCGGTCGCCACACTCCGTGGATCCTCTCCGGGATCGTATTATGTTCTGTCTCCTATATGGGCATATTTGCAGTTCCTGACTGGATTCGGAAAAAACCTGTGATGCTCTTTTTGTGGATGGTCACATTTGTCTGTCTCAACGACGGTTTCTATTCGCTCTGGGAAGTCAACTATCAGGAAGTCTTCCCCAACAAGTTCCGCACAACGGAAGAAAGATCAAAGACCGCGGTCATAGCTACTTCGATCGGTGTTTTCGGAATAGCGCTCGGTGCCGTGCTGCCTCCGATCTTCTACTCCTACGGTGATCCCGGGAGCTTTGCCACCAGCGCTATGATCATCGGTGCTATATGTATTATTGGTGCTATTTTGATAAGAAGAGGCGTAAGTGAGACTCCGGAGATGAAACTTGCCAGCGCAAAGGTGGAACAGCAGGACGAGATGGGCTTCTTCAAGGCTCTTGCCCAGTCCGTCAGGCATAAGGAATTCCTGGCATTGCTCCTTATGCTGTTCTTTTATCAGAGCGCTTGCATGTGCATGACAGGATCCGTTAACTACGTTGTCAGCGGAGTGCTCGGCATGAAGAGCACTGCCACTACGCCCATCTTCGCCGGCATGCTGATCGGCGCGCTCGTATCGATCCTTGTCTGGCGCAGTGTCGCAAAACGCATACGCAACAATAACCAGAAACTGCTGGTTATCACCAGCTTTGCCATGGCCATTGCCTCTGGCGCATTGTTCTTTGCAGATTCACAGATCACTTTTATGATCGGCATGTTCTTATGGGGACTCGGTTTCGGAGGTTTCTGGACCTTTATGACCCCGGCTATGGCCGATGTAGTTGATTCCGTAGTCGTTTCGGAAAAGAGACGTGAAGACGGAGTCCTGATGGGGATCCGGGCATTCTTCATGCGTCTCTCTTATACAAGTCAGGCAATAGTCTTCTGGCTGTGTCATAAGATGACCGGATACGATTCAGAGATTACCGGTATCCAGGCACCTCTTGCAAGGATCGGGATCAAACTGCACATCTCTCTCATTCCTGCAGTGTTTTTCGCGGTCGCTGCCATGTGTATGCTTCTCATCAACACACTGACACCTGAGATTGTTGAGAAGAACAAGGAAGAGCTGAAAAAGCTGGGCCTGTGATCATTGAAATACCCATAGGATTGATTCTAAACAAGAAAAGAAAAGGCTGCGGAACACATAAAGTGCTCCGCAGCTTCTTATAATTAGTTTATCTCTGATCTCTGTGGATCGGATCAAAGCACAAAACGCTAATACGTCAATTGACAGCACTGTTATAAATTGGCAACTCCGGTTTTTTCTGCTCGGGTGGAAGAACTCCTGTCTTCTTGCTCCGGGCGTCCCCTGTCGTAGGTGCTCTTGCCATCCATGAAAGGATAGTTATCAGAGTCATTCAGAGCAAGTATCTTCCCGTCATCTCCTTCATGAGAGCCTGTACGGTTCTGGCAGTCTGACATGGCACGCCCTGGTAAGAGTCTCAAGGATCTCATACATCAGATCCAATGCCTCCTGCACATCAGTGCTGTCCTTGCGGCGCCTCATCGCCTCGATGCGCGCTGTGGGAGGATATGCCATCGGTACAAGTTCCCCTCCCTCCAGAAGGTTCGCAGCATACTCTGCGACTTCCAGGACATCCTCGACATCCGCGCTGTGATCACGCCTGTTATTCTGCCTGACCGACTCAGTCACTCTCTTGGCGAGTATGACAGCGCGGTTAACATAGTCTTCCTGGTTGACATCGGACCTGACCGCCGTCTCGCTCCGGTTGCGGTAGAAGCCAAGAATAGCCGCAACTATGGAAGGATCCCTGACTGTGCCGTCCGGATAGCACACTCCGTGCACGCGTCTCCAGGAGTCCTCGCCGATCATGAGTTCGAACAGGAACCACCCTATACCGAATTCTTCATGCATCTGTATCGCCATATCGTAGGGATTTGCTCTGCCGATGCAGCACATCTCGTTGTTCAGTACGGGCTTTCCGTACTTCCTTGAAAGATCCGCAGCCATCTGCAGGATATTTCTGAGCCTTTTCCTGGTGCAGGAGTAATCATGGAATACGATGACATCAGCTATCTCTGCGGTTCCGCTTGCTTCTGTCTCATAGATGAAGATGTTTCCTACTCCGACATCGTGATCCGGATCCTTCTCCTTCACATACTTCATGAAGTGTCTGACTATCGCCCAGGTCTTATCCTGCCTCTCTCTCAGCACTTTGAGGTCAGGTGCTTCCTGAAACTCCTGCAGGTAGTCGAACTCCTCGTCGTACCAGGTAACGAACCTGTCTGTATAACCCGGCTCGTTGGCGATATCCCAGAACAGCAGTCCCGGTTCATCCCTCAGGGCAACGATGACCGCATCGACATACTCCTCACCTATGTGCCAGCAGGAAGGGTCCTCTATCGTTTTTGTAAGAGGTTTGAGTCCTTCAACGGCGTTCATCTCTTCCCACGTCAGCTCGTCATCGCGGAAACGGAATCCCATGAACAGGATCGGGTTCGTACAGATCCCGTGTTCCCAGGCAGTCCTTACAAAATCCTTTATGTTTGACAGAAATCTCTGAGGATCTCTCCGGTACATACTGATATCCATGAAGATCCTCACGCTGTTCAGGTGCAGTCTCTCTGCATAGCCCAGATCTCTGTCCACGATGCTGTGATCATATCTGGCCCAGAAATCCCTGTCGTTCAGGCAGTTGGACTGGGTATAGTTGAATCCCTTGAGTTTGCTGTAATCCACTGTTTTCTTCATTTTCATATCCTCTGCAGTGTGCTGCCAGAAAATGCTATATCGAGATACTATCCACACATCAATTCTATAACATCGTCCGTATCGCATACTTCACAAATATCCCGCCCCGCCGCGGTAAATCTGCCGAAAATGGCATCCGGGCAAGACGGAAGAAATGACAGTTTTCCGGCATCTGACATTATAGCCCTGCTGAGCGGAACAAAATGGTGCCCTTCGCATCTGTTTGATCTCTCAACACAAAAAGGAACGACCTCATAGAGGTCGTTCCGATACGTAAACGTTATATTCTGTGTCTTTATTCGCTGAATCTGATCCTTGATTCCTTATAGAGTTCTTTCTGGAAATCGAAAATAGGCGCAAATGCTCCGGCGAAGCACGCAGGCTTATCCTTGTTGGCATACTCTTCCGCATACCTGTCAGCACACTCTATCTGTGTAGCGGGATCGGCATCAGCGGGGCAGTCAAAGACGGGCACCTGCATGATGAGCTGATCGCCGTACTCAGCGTAGATCGCGTGATAGTCGTTGATCACCATGCCGTCCCAGGCATCCCATCCGGCTTCGATCATGCAGGGGATCAGTCTCTCTACCTTGCCGCAGGAATGAAGGTCGCAGTTGTATCCGAGTTCATGGATGTGATCGGTAACTCTGCGCATGTAGGGAACGAGCATCTCTCTGACTATTCTTTCATTGAAGAACGGGCCATCCTGTGCGCCCCAGTCGTCATGGAAGCAGAAGCCTTCGAAGTCATGTCCGAAATACTTGTGGAAATGATCCACTATATCGATCCAGAGATCCGACAGCGCATCCATAAGGTCCTTGACGTCCTGTTTTGTCTTGCGGTTCATCAGGGCATATGCCGCAGGTCCGAAGTCCATGAAGGAGATCAGTCTTTCAAACCATCCGGTAAAGATGCAGACGTTGACATATCTGGGATTGTTGACCAGATATTCCTTATTGGCCTTGGCGCTCCCTTCCCAGTCCCAGCTGTCAACATCAGGGAACTTGATGACTTCTCTCCACTTAGTGATGTCGGTCAGAGTCGGGTTTCCAGGTCTTACAATGGAACCGCGCGCAGAAGGAACATACTCCCAGTAGATTCCGAACATGTCGTCTCCGCCCACCGGGCCCTCGTATTTGGGACCCTGAATTACGAATGCTCTCGCCGGGTTATCCGGGATGATCTCAGGGCAGAACCAGTTCTTGTCCGCTGTAGCAGGCATCCAGAGCTGTTCTCTCTGATAGGCCAGTCTCAGGTTTTCCCTTGCACTGATAGGAGAATCGAACTCTATTCCTCCGCGGATATGCTGTGCCATGTCGGGATACGTGATCTTGGCGTTCTCGATCTCTTTGTTGTCAAATTTCATTTCATGACCTCTTTCTGTATCATGTATTCTATTACTTTTAACGTTTTGCCTTATAAAAATAATATATTCTTTTTAGCTGTAATGTAAAGACAGAAAAAACTTATCATCCGTCCGGGATCATCCGGTCCGTCCGGTGAATCTGCCAGCCAGAAGCTTGTTCGCTCTGTATGTCTCTTCTTTTGTGCAGCCTGTTCTGGCAAGAAGTTCATACTCCCTGATGGTTCCTTCTCCATGAGGGACTCCTACTGCACCGGAATCAGAGCCGGCTGCTATGCTGACTCCCATATCACGGGCTTTTGACAGGCAGCTCAGCTGTTCATCCAGAGTTCTCTCTGCAACAGCACTGCTGATACCTTCTCTTCCTATGAATGCCTCGACAGCAGCGAGCGTAGGGACCCATACTATCTGCTTTTCAGCCATGATCTGCATGGCGTCCTCATCGGCAAAATAACCGTGTTCTATGCTGTCGACTCCCGCCAGAGCTGCTGCCCGCACGGTGTCGGAACCGTTTACATGAGCCATCACTCTGTACCCTTCTTCATGGGCAATATGTACCAGCTCACTTATCTCATCAGGATCCAAACCGTCACAGGACAGATCCCCCCATGACCTGAATGTAATGATCCCGGACAGCATGAGCTTGACGAAATCGCCCTTAACTTCACCAAGTTCTGCTATACGCCTGCGGAAGGATCTCATGTCATCGTAATCTTTCCCCACGATAGAACCGTAATATCCCTTCTTATGTATGGCAAACACCGGAGTAACCACTTTGATCCCGTATTCTGCCGCAATGTCCCTGCCCATGGCTGAAACACCGCAGGCATCCCCTCCGTCACGGAAGTACACTATACCGGAGTTCTTCAGTGAACAAAGTGCTGAACGAAGCACAGAGTCATCCACACCGTTTTTATGGCGCATGCGGGCAGCAGCAAAATCCTTCCCGTCCATCATAAGATGGCCGTGACACTCGTAATATCTGTCCATGATCCAAACACTCTCTTGTCAATCGTAGACAATACCTTGACCCTGTATCCCAATCTCTCGGACAACCATCTCCGGGCTGTAACAGTATTGCCTGTCTGTATATATTTTATTATGATATATAAAGAAAGACTCATATTCCAGGCGGAACTCCCGCCGCGTTCCTCCTTAAGGATGTCGGACACGCGGGCGTACCGCTTGTATTGTATGCCGAAGAAGGTGAGAATTTGCTGAACTATACCAGGTACAAGCTGAAATCCCCGGAGGAACTGGCTCCTTTCCTTGACGGAGCCGACAACATCTTTGTGCTTGCCTGCAACAAGTGCTTCAAGGAGTTCGAATCCGTGGAAGAGACCGACTGCGACGAATTCATAAAGATACTTGAGGATCAGGGCAAGACTGTTACAGGTTCCATGAAGACAGACTTTCTCTGCAACAGGACCCAGACCGAAAAAGCTCTGGATATCCCGGAAGGGACCGAGAACGTTTTTGTGGTCAGCTGCGGTCTCGGTGTCCAGACCATAGCCGACTCCGTAAAGGTACCCGTATTCGCTGCTGCGAATTCCCTCAACTACAGGGGGCATCACGGAATGGCGCTGACCGAAAAGGCATGCGATGCCTGCGCCCAGTGCTACCTCAACATCACAGGAGGCATCTGCCCCGTCGTCGACTGCGCCAAGAGTCTGCTCAACGGGCAGTGCGGCGGAGCCAAGGACGGCAAATGCGAGGTAGACCCGACGAGAGACTGCGCCTGGGAGAAGATCGAGAAGCGTCTCGCGAAGCAGGGACGTCTCCAGGAGTTTCTGGATCAGCCTGTTCAGGTCCGTGATTATTCAAAGGTCAACTACAAGGCCATAAGCGAGTTCGTCAAGGCTGCCCGCGAGTCCCGCCTTGACGGCTATTACGGAGGCGTTCATCCTTCCGAACGAAAGGAACTCAGCGAGGGAAAAGCCCTCGTCAGGTTCCCGGAGCCCGACACGGTAGTGATCCCCCTGTCGATGCACTCCGGAGCTCCTGCCAACCCGACAGTTCAGGCCGGGAACCATGTTAAGGTCGGCCAGAAGATCGGAGAAGCCGCGGCATTCATAAGCGGAAATGTGCACTCCAGCGTGAGCGGCACCGTCGTCGCAGTGGAATCACGACCTCACCCTACAAGGGGAGGCGGAGTCCTCTCCGTAGTGATAGAGAACGATAAGAAGAATGAAGTCGCCGAGACTGTAAAGCCATACGGCGAAATAGAAGACCTTTCCGCAGAACAGATAGTGGATATCGTGAAAGAGAGCGGCATCGTCGGTATGGGAGGCGCCGGCTTCCCCACCTCGGTCAAACTCGCTCCCAACAAGCCGATAGAAGCCGTGATCCTCAACGGATGCGAGTGCGAGCCGATACTGACTGCGGACCACCGTGTACTGCTCGAGTATGTGGACGACGTCATCTATGGTCTTCGGGCTATGATGAAGGCGGTGTCCGCGCCAAGAGGCATCATCGCCATAGAGGACAACAAGCCCGATGCCATCGAACTGCTGCAGTCAAAAACAGAGGACTTCGAAGATATAGAAGTCATCGGCGTCAGGACCAAATATCCCCAGGGCGCTGAAAAGATGCTTATCAAGCGCATCCTCGGCAGACAGGTGCCCAGCGGCGGCCTTCCTGCCGACGTAGGCGCTGTTGTCTGCAACGTCAGCACATCAAAGGCAGTATCCGACGCCATTCGGACAGGTATGCCTCTCGTTGAAAGAGTCGTGTCCGTTACAGGCGAGAGGATCAAGAATCCCGGCAATTTCATCGTCAAGATAGGCACCCCGATCAGGGAGCTCATAGACTACTGCGGCGGCATCACTGCCGAAGACGTCTCACTCAAGACCGGCGGCCCGATGATGGGCATAGACCTCGCCGATACCGATGTTCCCGTGATCAAGGCGACCAACGGCGTAATCGCTGTGGATAAGGAGCATTTCGAGACCGCCAGCTGCATCAAGTGCGGCAGGTGCGTGGATGTATGCCCGATGGAGCTCAAGCCGCTTTACTTTGCGAAATACCATGACGAAGAAAACTGGAAAGGCATGCAGGACATGAATGTGATGGACTGCATAGAGTGCAGAAGCTGTGAATACATCTGCTCCTCCAAGATCCCTCTCGTGTCGAAGATCAAAGCCGGAAAAACTGCAGTAAGGGAGATGAATAAAAAGTAATGCTGGTAACGAAAATTAAAGACAAAGATACTGTCGCATCGCTGATCTGCGGAAAAGCATTCATCATAAACTGCCACGGCTGCAAGGAAGTCGGTTTTCCAGAGAGAGAAGCTGCTGATTTCCAGAGAGAACTGGAATCGGACGGAAAAGTCACCGGCATCCTGACGATGGATTATATCTGCAACCCGGACAATATCGCTCTGAATCTCAGCATTCGCAAAGACGAGATCGATGAGGCTGACTGCGTGCTGGTGTTCTCCTGCGGAGTAGGAGTCCAGACCGTCTCATCCCTGCTGGAGGATAAGCGCGTCTATGCTGCCTGCGACACCTACGCCGTTCCCGGCGGACAGGGCGTCACTCCCCTGGAGTTCGACTGCAGGCAGTGCGGTGAGTGCTATCTCAACCTCACCGGTGGCATCTGCCCCCTCACAGCCTGCTCAAAAGGCCTTGTGAACGGACAGTGCGGTGGAGCCAAGGACGGCAGATGCGAGGTAGACCCGGATATGGAGTGCGGCTGGGAGCGCATCCAGCGCCGTCTTGCCATGGTAGGACGCCTCGATGTACTCAGGAGTCCCGTACAGATCCGCAACTACGGCAACGAAGTCAATGCAGCGGAATGACGCTGATATTCTAAAGATTAGGAGAGCATCATAAATGAAGATTACCGATCGTTTCTCAAAAGGTGAATTCGTCGTTACTGCTGAAGTAGGTCCTCCCAAAGGCTTTCATGTGGACGAGCTCGTCTCAGAAGCCAAAGAATATCTGAGCGACATAGCTGCAGTCAACGTCACCGATAATCAGTCCTCTGTAATGAGGCTTAGTTCCCTGGGTTTCTGCAAGGCGCTCAAGGATGCCGGACTGAATCCCATATTCCAGCTCACATGCCGCGACCGCAACCGCATGGCGCTTGAATCAGACCTGCTGGCGGCTGCCCTGTTTGGCATAGACAACGTTCTGTGCCTCACCGGTGATCACACGAAGCTCGGCGACCATCCCGGTGCAAAGCCCGTCTTCGATCTTGACTCCGTCTCACTTCTGCATACAGTGTGTGAACTTGAAAAGGGCCGCGATCTGGGCGGAAATGAGCTCGTTGGCGAGCCTCCTGTTTTTGCCAAAGGTGCTGTCGTATCGCCCTGCAGCGATTCCGTCGATGCCCAGCTGACAAAAATGGAACGCAAGATAATGGCCGGCGCCGAGTTCTTCCAGACTCAGGCTGTATTCGATCCCGAAAGATTCATCTCATTCATGGAAAGAGCAAAACAGTTCAATGTGCCTGTGCAGGTCGGTGTCATCATCCCCAAAAACGTCGGGATGGTTCGGTACATGAGCCAGAACGTAGCAGGCATCGTCGTACCTGACTCGGTCATCGACGAACTCAAAGCCGACAAGGAGAAGACAAAGGCAGGCGTCACCGGCGTCGAGATCGCAGCAAGGATCATCAGAGAATGCAGGCCGTACTGCCAGGGCGTTCATATCATGGCCCTCGGCTGGGAAGCCAGAGTCCCCGAGGTCCTGAAGCTCGCCGGCATCTGAATAGATCTTACATAGGAAAGAGAGGGTGTGGTAACACCCTCTCTTTTTTTGATTATACATGTTCATCCGGGGTATCTTGGCTCTGCCGAATACCGTCCCTGTCATCTGTGCGCACGTAGAATCTGTTGATCTGTGGCCCGCACTCAGGCGGCGCTTCCGCACCTCTTCTCCTTCTTACAGGAACATTGCCCTCTGTTCCCTTCGGGCGGTGAAGCTTTACCCCGTCATTCTCTAGCTGCCTCTGCAGTTCCTTTACATCCAGTTCCTGAAGGCTGCAGTTTTCTTTTGCAGCGAGCGCCGCAGCCGTACCCGCCGCCTGTCCCGTCAGTACGCAGGCCGGTATAAATCTCATAATAGCCCAGCCTCTTCCTTCCGCTGATACCATCCTTCCGGCTGCCAGCACGTTGGACAGAAGATCGGTGATCAGTCCCTCATACGGAAATTCATATACCGTTGCAGGCTCGTCCAGCGAAGCTATCACGCATCCTACAGAACTTTCGATATGGTACTCTCCGTCATATCTGAGTTCATCTTTTCCTATCAGTCTTCTTGTCATGCGGAACTGAGGCATGAACGGAAGCGTAAGCATGGCATAATCAGGTCTCTGATGCTTTTTCAGCCAGTCAAGGGCAAGCCCTCTGGATATGCGGATATACTCGTTCACTCCTTCCGAAGTGGTTCCGTCGCATGTCAGTTCCATGTTCTCATCCCCTGCCTGACCGCTGGGCACGAGCCCAAGCCATCTGAGCGGCACCGCTTTGAGCATGTCTCCCTCTTCGATCCCCTTTTTCATGGCATCGAAATCAAGCTCATGGAACCAGTGAGACACGATGGTCTTGAGAGTCTCCGTCTCCGCCCCTGCCCTGTATACCAGATCGGCATCGCCCGAAGCATCCACGAATACTTTTGCCATGTATGCCGTCCTGCCGGATTTGTTCTCGACCACGATCCCCTTTACCGTGTTTCCTTCCATGATCGGTTCGCTGAACACCGTGTCAAAGACGACATCAACGCCTTCCTGCTGTACGAACTCATCCAGTGCCAGAACAGCCGGCGGGATAAAGAAATTGGACATGTATCTGGGGCTGTCTTCCGGAGCAGTGTCAGGGCCGTCCCTCCACTGTTCAGGTGTGGAATCCTGGGAATACCTTACGCAGACGCGCATAAGCTCCTCCGCCAGTCCTCCGTAGATCTTATGACCTCTGCCGTCATCTATGGGAAGGTATACACAGACATGTCCGAGAGTGGCAAGTCCTCCCAGCACTATGCTCTTCTCTATCAGTGTCACACTGGCGCCATGTCTGCAGGCAGCTACTGCTGCCGCAACGCCTGCCAACCCTCCTCCCACAACGATCACGTCCGTTTCTCTTACTACGGGAATGTCTCTTCCTTCTATTCTGACTGTTTTACCCATTTCCAAGCTCCGATCTGTTTGTATTCTTATTCTGTTCACACGTCACTGTCCAGGAATCCCAGATACTCATCAAATGCATTGAACAGCATATCACCCGAGCACACCGGAAGTACAGCATCTGTCTTTCCTACCTGGCTGAAACCGTAATAATCGTTCTTCCTTGTAAGGACAAGTACGGGAATGATCTCATAATCAGGCCCGAACAAGATCTCCAGGTAAGGCACATATTTGGCAGACTGCAGCACTTCTTCCGGATCTATCCTGTCCTTCATCTTGAATTCGAGGGCAAATACCCGGTCTTCCGTGATGACCAGCACATCTGCATATATGCGGATGTGACGTGACCGTTTGAGCCGGAGCTCGAAGGCGATCTCCCACTTCAGACAGTCTTTGACTGCCATGTCAAGAAGATCCCCGAACAGCTGAAGCATCTGTTCACGGCAATCCCGGAACGAGTGGAACAGACCCCGTGTGTCGCTGAGACTTCTTCCGATATTTGTGCATCCTTCTGTCAGTTTCTCCAGCCATTCCTCTTCGCTGAGCCCAATGAACTCCGCGACAGTACTGTAGTATCCCGCAAATTCCTGCAGGCCGGAATGAGGCCTCTGCTGCCGGACGATACCGTGCCAGCGGTATTCCCTGTCCTGCCAGCACAGTTCTCTCATCAGCGGTGAACTGTAGAGTATCCGGTTGACGACCTGATGGTCCAGCCCCAGTTCTTTGGCAATCTCCCGTGCTTTCAGTCCGCCGCTTCTGCAGATAAGCGCACAGACAGCCTGCTCAGCAGTTTGTGTTTTTCTTTCTCTGTTCTCCATATTGAGAAGTATAGCACCGTTCAGGAACAATCAGGTCACTTTCCACTCAGAAGAATGACGGTTTGAAAAAAGAGAAGCCGGCGCTCCTTAAAGCGCCGGTCTGTTTAGGATTTGTCTTATGCGCTGAATTTCTCTCTTGACAGCTTATAGAGCTCAAAGTCGAAATCGATGCCGGGGTTGTCGTAGTTCGACAGTGTCGCGGGTTTCTCGCGGATCGCGAATTCATCCGCAAACTTTGCTGCCCATTCCTTCTGTGTCTCAGCATCAGCATCAGCCGGGCATTCGGATGCAGGAACATTCATAAGGATCTTGTCTGCATACTGCTCGTACAGCATATGGTAGTCATTGATGGCCATGCCGTCCCATGCGTCCCATCCGGCATCTATCATGCAGGGCAGAAGTTTCTCCACCTTGCCGCAGGAGTGCAGGTTCGTGATGTAACCGAGGCTGTGGATGTGGTCGTTGACCTTGCGCATATAGGGCACCAGCATCTCTCTGACCACTCTCTCATTGAAGAACGGACCGTCCTGGGCGCCCCAGTCATCATGGATGGTGATCCCGTCTATAAGATCTCCGTAATACTTATGGACATGATCCACCACGTCTATCCACAGATCGGCGATCGCGTCCATCAGCTCCTTGACAGAGTCCTTTGTCTTGCGGTTCATCAGGGCGTACGCTGCAGGTCCGAAATCCATGAAGGATATCAGTCTCTCAAAGTATCCAGTAAGGATGCAGAAAAGCTGCGCCTTGGTGCTGTTGGCCAGATACTCTCTGTCTTCCCTTGCACTTTTTTCCCAGTCCCAGCTGTCCACATCGGGGAACTTGATCACTTCTCTCCACTTGGTCACATCGGTGAGCGTCGGATTTCCGGGTCTGACGATCGAACCGTTGGCAGAAGGAACATACTCCCAGTAAATGCCGAACATGTCGAGTCCGCCCTTAGGGCCTTCATACGGTTTTCCCTGAGTCACCAGTGCTCTGGCAGTGTTGTCGGGGACTATCTCCGGTGTGAAGTTCATTTTGTCGCCTGTCATTGGCATCCAGAGCTGCTTGCGTTCCAAAGCTCTCTTGAAGTTCTCCTTGGCAGTGATCGGAGAGGCAAAGTCTATCATGACACGCCTTCCGTATACGACTTTAGCATTCTCTATCTCTTTCGGATCGAATTTCATTTTTATTTCTGCCTCCTTTTATGGGTCGAAATGATGAAACTGTCCCGCAGGCTGGTACCCCTTCAGCTGTCCGTGCTCTCCCGCTTTCCGGACATCCCAAGGACAGTTCCTGACCGTCTTCTTTAATCAGTATATCACAGACTGTATGCTGTTATTTGCCTTAACGGCTCAATATCCGTTCATTTGTCTCCTCAGCGGAGGTTTTCGACAGTATTCGCCTGGTATGTGGATATATACAGCATCATCCAGGAGCCCTGAAACACACTCATGACAATTATTCTGTCTGGATTCTGAAACAAAAGTGAACAGTGCCTAAAAGTATCCTCCAAGGGTCGGTCAACTCTGTCTGTTTCGTCGATTGACGCAAAAAACCGTGTTTTTTTATAATTTATATAGTTCTACAGGAGGGACTGAGCATGCCTGATATTGTCTGCATCAACAAAATCTGCACCGTGATCTCAGTCGATTCTCCCACTGCAGGCTTCTGTGCGGTCGTGGACCGCTCTGATGACATAAATATAACTATATCCGGCTGCTGCTTTATCTGATCAGTTCTGCACAGGCCGGTTTTTTATTACATTCAGGAGGAGAAAATGCGTAAAGTCGGAATAGTGATGGGAAGTGACAGCGATCTTCCGGTCATCGAAAAAGCCGTCAGGATCCTGAGGGATCTTGAGATACCTTTTGAGGTGCATGTCTATTCGGCTCACCGTACCCCGGTACAGGCCAGAGACTTCGCGCTCAGTGCCAGGGAAAACGGGTTCGGCGTTATAATCGCCGCTGCCGGAATGGCCGCGCATCTTGCCGGATCCATTGCCGCAAACACCACTCTCCCCGTGATAGGGATCCCCTGCAAGGGATCAGTTCTTGACGGGATAGATGCACTGCTGTCCACCGTGCAGATGCCGTCCGGAATACCGGTAGCCACGGTTGGGATCGACAACGGAGGCAACGCCGCTCTGCTGGCTGCGCAGATCCTCGCCGTTGAGGACCCGGATCTCGCGGAACGCCTGGGACAGAAACGCCGTAATGACAGCGAAGCCGTTCTCAGGAAGGATGCCGGCATCGCGGAAAGACTGTGATAATTCAAAAAACATATAAATGAAGGAGCTCAAAATGGAAAAGAAACTCGTTTACACCGGAAAGACCAAAAATGTCTATGCACTCGAGAACGGCAACTATCTGCTCAAATTCAAGGACGACGCCACAGGCAAGGACGGCGTATTTGATCCCGGCATGAATGAAGTAGGTCTCACCATAGAAGGTGTCGGAGACGTGAACCTGCGCATGTCGATCTACTTCTTCGAGAAGATCAACGCTGCCGGCATACGCACGCACTATATCAGCGCCGACCTGAACGAAACGACGATGGAAGTCCTTCCCGCCAAGGTCTTCGGTCACGGACTTGAGGTGATCTGCCGCTACAAGGCAGTCGGCTCCTTCTTCCGCCGCTACGGAGAATACATAGAAGAAGGTGCGGATCTCCCCGCTTATGTTGAGATGACCTTCAAGAACGACGAAAAAGGTGACCCTCTCGTCACAAAAGACGGACTCATCGTTCTCGGCGTGATGACAGATGAACAGTATGAAGATATTAAGGCCATGACTCAGCAGATCACAGCCATAGTCGCTGATGAGATGAAGGCGCGCGGAATGGAACTTTATGACATCAAATTCGAATATGGTTATGATGCTGACGGAAAGGTCATGCTCATTGATGAGATAGCGTCCGGCAACATGCGCGTTTACAAGAACGGCGAGTACGTCGATCCGATGACTCTCTCCGAGCTTTTCTTTGCATAATGGGCGGCTTCTTCGGGGCGGTATCACACCGCGACGTTGTGCTCGACGTCTTTTTCGGCACAGACTATCACAGTCATCTCGGCACCCGCAATGCAGGTCTGGCAGTCTGGAGCGAGGAAAAAGGATGGGTCCGTGAGATCCATTCCATCTCCAACACTCCATTCCGCACCCGCTTTGAGAATGACCTCAGGGACATGGTCGGAAATATCGGTATAGGCTGTATCAGTGATTCCGATCCTCAGCCTCTGCTGGTCCGTTCTCATCTGGGGCTCTACGCAATAACCACCGTGGGACAGATCAACAATGCCGAGGCACTGGTAGAAAAGTATTTCTCGGAACACGGTCATCAGTTCATGGCCATGGGTTCCGGCAAGGTCAACACCACTGAACTCGTCGCTGCACTAATAAATGAAGGCGAGAGTTTTCAGGACGGCATACGCCATGCGCAGGACGTCATAGACGGTTCCATGTCAATACTTCTCATGACCAGTGACGGATCGCTTATCGCCGGCCGCGACAGGCGCGGCCGTCTGCCCATCCTGGTCGGAAGAGACATAGAAGGATGCTGTGTCTCCTTCGAGAGTTTCGCATATCAGAAACTGGGATATCACACCGCGTATGAACTGGGTCCTGCCGAGATCCTCAAAGTAACGGCTGACGGATGGGATGTCCTGTCTCCCGCCGGAAACGAGATGAAGATCTGCGCATTCCTGTGGACATATTACGGGTACCCGAACTCCAACTATGAAGGAGTCAATGTTGAAGTAATGCGCAACCGCAACGGCGAGATCATGGCACGTGAAGAGATCAGTAACGGCACCATGCCTGACGTCGATTTCGTGGCCGGAGTCCCTGATTCGGGCGTGCCTCACTCGATCGGATACTCAAACTACAGCCACAAGCCTCTTGCGAGGCCCTTCGTAAAATACACTCCGACCTGGCCCCGCTCGTTCATGCCGCAGGAGCAGCAGATGAGAGATCAGGTCGCCAAGATGAAGATGATCCCCGTGCCCGAGCTGATCGAGGGAAAGAAACTTCTGTTCGTGGACGATTCCATCGTACGCGGGACTCAGCTCCAGAGCACAGTCGAATTCCTGTATGAATCAGGAGCTTCCGAGGTGCACATGCGTTCAGCATGTCCTCCTATCATGTATGCCTGCAAATATCTCAACTTCTCCAGGAACAATTCCGACATGGACCTTCTGGCTCGTCGAATGATCAGTTCCATCGAAGGCGAGGAAGGCGAAAAGCATCTTGACGAGTACTCGGATCCCAAGACGGAGCGCGGACAGTGTCTGCTGAAGACCATCTGCGAAAAGCTTGGCTTTGACTCCCTCGGTTACCAGTCCCTCGACGGTCTGCTGGAAGCAATCGGAATCGACAGGGACAAGGTATGTACCTACTGCTGGAACGGAAAGGAATAATCATGATCAAGAACTCACATTCCGAATCATACGCAGCTGCCGGCGTCGACATCGAGGCCGGATACGAAGGCGTCCGTCTCATGAAGGAACATGTGCAGCGGACCTATATACCCGGTGTAGTCTCAGATATCGGAGGTTTCGGAGGCACTTTCATTCCTCAGATCAAAGGGATGACCGAGCCGGTCCTGGTCTCGGGCACTGACGGTGTCGGTACGAAGCTGCGCATCGCGCAGCTCATCGACAAGCACGATACGATCGGTATCGACTGTGTCGCAATGTGCGTCAACGACATCATATGCGTCGGTGCTAAACCCATCTTCTTTCTGGATTACATTGCCATAGGAAAGAATGACGCACAAAAGGTCGCCACCATCGTAAAGGGCGTCGCGGACGGATGCGTCCAGGCAGGATGCGCTTTGATAGGCGGCGAGACAGCGGAACACCCCGGCGTCATGCAGCTTGATGACTATGATATAGCCGGATTCTCTGTAGGTCTCGCCGACCGTCCCAAGTTGCTGGATGCCTCAAAAGTCGAGGAGGGCGATGTGATCATTGCGCTTCCGTCCAGCGGAGTTCATTCCAACGGCTTCTCCCTGGTCAGAAAGGTCTTCGATGTGGAGAATGCGGATCTCTCACAGTACGTTCCGGAACTCGGAGCATCTCTGGGTGAAGCTCTACTTACGCCAACTTACATCTACGTGGATCCTGTCCTTGCTGCCATAGAGGCGGGCGGAGTCCACGGCATCAGCAATATAACCGGAGGCGGATTCTATGAGAATATTCCGCGCTCCATCCCTGAGGAACTGTGCGCAGTGATAAGGAAAGATTCGGTGCGTATCCTTCCGGTCTTTGATCTCATACAGAGGACCGGGAGTATTCCCGAGAGAGATATGTTCAACACATTCAATATGGGCGTCGGCATGACACTTATCGTTTCCCCCGTCACAGCTGACCGCATACTTGAGACTCTCAGAGAGCACGGTTCCGATGCCTATATCATCGGTGAGATAGGAAAGGGAGACGAAGGTCTCCGCATGGTTTGAGAGCTTCCGCATATGCGGAAGCTTTTCCGCACATTACGGATCCTTTAAGGAGTATGTTTCAATGGATAAGATAAGAATCGCCGTACTGGTCTCCGGAGGCGGCACGAACCTGCAGGCTCTCATTGACGCTCAGAAGAGCGGTATCCTCAGCAGCGGAGAGATAGTTCTGGTGGTCTCCAACGTTAAAAATGCCTATGCCCTCGAAAGAGCGGCAAACAACGGCATAGAATCTGTCACTCTCACCAGAAAAGCATGCGGAGGACAGGACGGCTTTGAGACTGCACTCATGCATGAACTTGACAGCCGCGGGATAGAATTCATCATCCTTGCGGGCTTCCTCAGCATACTGACAAAGCGCTTCACGGACCACTATCCGCACAGGATAATCAATGTACACCCCGCACTGATTCCTTCCTTCTGCGGTGAAGGATTCTACGGACTCCGAGTACATGAAGCTGCGCTGGAATACGGGGTAAAAGTCACCGGAGCCACAGTACACTATGTGAACGAGATCCCTGACGGCGGGCAGATAATCCTTCAGGAACCGGTGCGCATAGAAGAAGGTGACACGCCTGAAGTGCTTCAGCTCCGTGTCATGGAACAGGCCGAGTGGAAGATACTTCCCCGGGCTGCCGAGATCGTATGTCAGAAACTTCAGAAAGAGAAAGAATCAAACTGCAACTAAACTGTTCGGAGGAATGATAATGAAACTTCTGGTCGTAGGCGGCGGTGGCCGAGAGCACACGATCATAAAGAAACTCAAAGAGAATCCGGAAGTTACGGAGATCTATGCGCTGCCCGGAAACGGCGGCATCGCAGCCGACGCGACCTGCGTTGGCATCGCTGCCAGCGATATAGACGGCATCCGCGATTTTGCTACAGACAACGGGATAGATTATGCCGTTGTCGCACCCGACGATCCTCTTGTACTGGGTTGTGTGGACGCACTCGAAGACGCAGGTATCCCCTGCTTCGGGCCAAGAGCAAACGCTGCCATCATAGAAGGCAGCAAGGTGTTCTCCAAGGAGCTCATGAAAAAATACGGAATTCCGACAGCCCGCTACGAGAGTTTCGACGACATGAACGCAGCGCTGGATTATGCATCGCAAGCTCCTCTGCCCACCGTGATAAAAGCCGACGGACTTGCCCTGGGAAAAGGAGTTATCATTGCCCAGTCCCACGAGGAAGCAAGACAGGCAATAACCGATATGATGCAGGGCGGAAAGTTCGGCCACAGCGGGGACAGAGTCGTTATTGAGGAGTTTCTGGAAGGTCCGGAAGTATCGGTGCTTGCATTCACAGACGGCAAGGCGATGGTTCCGATGATATCATCCATGGATCACAAGAGAGCACATGACCATGATGAAGGTCTCAATACCGGGGGCATGGGAACGGTAGCTCCGAACCCATACTACACAAAGGAAATTGCAGATCGCTGCATGCGTGAGATATTCATCCCTACGATGAACGCCATGAACGCCGAGGGAAGGCCCTTCAAGGGATGTCTTTACTTCGGGCTCATGATCACTAAAGACGGTCCAAAGGTCATCGAATACAACTGCCGTTTCGGAGATCCAGAGACACAGGTGGTGCTGCCGCTGCTTGAGACTGACCTCCTAACGGTCATGAGAGCAGTGACGGAAGAGCGCCTTTCCGATCTGGATGTCAGTTTCAGCGACAGGCATTCATGCTGCGTGATACTCGCCTCAGAAGGCTATCCCGAACATTATGAGAAAGGATTCCCTCTGGATATCCCTGAAGACGTAAAGGACAGCGTATATGTTGCAGGTGCCGCAATAAAAGACGGGCGGCTGGTCACGAACGGCGGACGTGTCGTCGGATGCACTGCTGTCGCCGATACTCTTCCCGATGCGATCAAAGGTGCATATGAGATCGCTGATAAAGTCCGCTTTGAGAACAGATACTGTCGCCGCGACATCGGTGCAAGAGCCCTGGCGGCATATAAGGAGTAAATATGGTTTATCGTATCTATGTTGAAAAAAGGCCGGGTCTGGATAATGAAGCCCGTTCCCTGCTTAATGACGCGCGAACCCTTCTCGGTGTGCACTCCCTTGAGAACGTGAGACTGCTTAACCGTTACGACTGTGAAGGTATCGACAGAGATCTCTTCGACTACTCTGTCAGGACAGTTTTTTCCGAGCCTCAGCTGGACATCACATATGACCAGCCTGACTTGGCGGGAGCCACTGTGTTCGCTGTGGAGTATCTTCCCGGCCAGTTCGATCAGAGAGCCGATTCCGCAGCCCAGTGCATACAGATCCTTTCACAGGGAGAACGCCCGCTGGTGCGGTCTGCCAGGATATACGCCCTTTATGGTAAGGTATCGGAAAACGAGCTCGCCGAGATCAAAAAGTATGTCATCAACCCCGTGGAAGCCAGAGAGGCATCAATGGACATGCCTGATACCCTGGCGATGCAGTATGATATCCCGACCGGTGTGGAAATGCTGATCGGGTTCAATTCGCTGGACCGTGCTCAGCTGGAAACGCTTGTGTCTGATTACGGTCTCGCAATGGACGCAGATGACGTGGCGTTCTGTCAGAATTACTTCCGCGAGGAAGGACGCGAACCCACCATTACCGAGCTCCGGGTCCTGGACACCTACTGGTCGGATCACTGCAGACACACTACGTTCAATACAGTCATAGACAGCGTCAGTTTTGAAGACGAGTTTCTTCAGAAGACCTATGAAGATTATCTCCGTACACGCAGGGATCTCGGCCGCACGAAGCCGATATGTCTGATGGATATCGCCACACTGGCAGTGAGATATCTGAAGGCTGAGGGCAAACTTGAAAAGCTGGACGAAAGCGAAGAGATCAACGCCTGTACCGTCAAGATGACCGTCGATGTAGACGGAAATCCTGAGCCTTGGCTTCTCCTCTTCAAGAACGAGACCCATAACCATCCGACTGAGATAGAGCCTTTCGGCGGAGCTGCAACATGCATTGGCGGCGCTATACGAGATCCCCTTTCCGGCCGCGCATACGTATACGGAGCCATGAGGATCACCGGTGCCGCAGACCCGACAGTACCGGTCAGCGAGACTCTTCCCGGAAAGCTTCCTCAGCATAAACTAGTAACTACGGCAGCCGCGGGTTATTCATCCTACGGTAATCAGATCGGTCTCGCCACGGGCATAGTGGATGAACTGTATCACCCCGGATATGCTGCCAAGCACATGGAGATAGGTGCTGTCATAGCGGCCGCTCCCGCTGAGAATGTCCGCCGTGAACGTCCTGAAGCCGGTGATGTGGTAATACTTCTGGGAGGCAGCACCGGACGTGACGGTATAGGAGGCGCCACCGGCTCATCCAAAGCTCATAACACTCACTCCGTAGAGACATGCGGTGCCGAGGTACAGAAGGGCAATGCTCCTGAAGAGCGCAAGCTCCAGCGTCTGTTCCGCAATCCGGAAGCTACACGTCTCATCAAAAGATGCAATGACTTCGGTGCCGGCGGCGTTTCGGTCGCCATAGGCGAACTTGCCGACGGACTCGATATAGATCTCAATAAAGTGCCCCGTAAATACGAAGGCCTGGACGGCACAGAACTTGCCATCAGTGAATCCCAGGAACGCATGGCTGTCGTAGTCGAAAAGAAGGATGCCGAAACGTTCCTTGCACTTGCAGACAGCGAGAATCTGCAGGCCGTCCCGGTAGCCGTCGTGACAGAAGAGCCCCGTCTGAGGATGCACTGGAACGGCGTTACCATAGTAGATATCAGCCGCGCTTTCCTTGATACCAACGGCGCGAGCAAACACATCGACGTCGAAGTCAAAACTCCTGAGAGATTTGATAAAACGGTGTCCGGTAATTTCGCAGACAGCATACGCGCTACGGTATCCGACCTGAACTGCTGTTCAAGGCGCGGCCTTTCGGAACGTTTCGACTCCACTATCGGCGCCGGTACAGTTCTTATGCCGTTCGGCGGAAGGAATCAGCTGACGCCAATTCAGGCGATGGTACAGAAGATCTCGGTTGAGCAGAAACACACTGATGACTGTTCGCTCATGTCCTGGGGATACAATCCATATATCATGGAAAAGAGTCCTTATCACGGGGCGTATCTCTCCGTGGTAGAGTCAATATGCAAGCTGATAGCCACCGGTTCCGATTTCAGGGATGTATACCTGACTTTCCAGGAATACTTTGAGCATCTCGGCAAGGATCCGAAGCGCTGGGGCAAGCCTATGGCAGCACTTCTCGGTGCCTTCCGCGCACAGAAAGAGTTTGGTGTCGGAGCCATAGGAGGCAAGGACTCAATGAGCGGAAGCTTCGAGGATCTCGATGTCCCTCCCACGCTGGTCTCCTTCGCAGTATCGACGGAAAAGACAGACAACATTATTTCGCCGGAGTTCAAGAGCGCTGGACACAGGGTCTGGCGTCTTGCACCTGCGACCGGTCCTGACGGTCTGCCGGACGCTGGTTCCCTGCTCGGGCTCTTTGAGACAGTCACATCGCTGCAGCGCGAAGGAAAAGCGTTCTCATGCTATACCCCCGGAATGGGCGGCATTGCTGAAGCAGTATACAAGATGTGCATAGGAAACGGTTTCTCGTTCCGGTTCAGCAACGATCTGTCAGTTCAGTCGCTCTTCGGGTATGATTACGGCTCTTTCCTGATAGAATCCGATGAAGAGATCCCGGCCGCGGAACTCATCGGCACCGTAACTGATGACGGCATGTTCTCTCTGAACGGTGAATCCGTAAGCATGGAAGAACTGCTTACCCTGTATGAAGGGAAACTTGAACCTGTATACACCTGCAACATTCCTGACATGGATGAAAAGCCGGATACATATTCCTTCCATGCCTCATCCTATCCCGTGCCTCATATCAAGAACGTCAGGCCAAGGGTTCTGATCCCCGCTTTCCCCGGAACAAACTGTGAGATGGACAGCGCAAAAGCTGTCAGGGATGCCGGCGCAGAACCTGAGGTTTTCATAATAAACAACCTTTCATCGGAAGGCATCGCGCGAAGCGTTGACCGGTTTGCGGAAAAACTCAGAGACTCGCAGATGATCTTCATTCCCGGAGGGTTCTCCGGCGGAGACGAGCCGGACGGTTCCGCAAAATTCATCACTGCTTTCTTCCGCGCAGCCGCTGTCAAAGAAGGCGTTACGGATCTTCTTGAGAATCGTGACGGCCTCATCTGCGGCATCTGCAACGGATTCCAGGCTCTCATAAAGCTTGGTCTGGTTCCTTTCGGAAAGATAATTGATACCGATGAGAAGTGCCCGACGCTGACTTTCAACCGCATCGGACGTCACCAGTCGCGCATAGTACGCACCCGCGTAGCTTCCAATAAATCGCCCTGGCTTGCCCTGACCGAGGTCGGCGACATCTACAGTGTTCCGATATCTCACGGAGAAGGGCGTTTCCTGGCAGACGAGGATCTTATAAGGCGCCTCGCAGATAACGGCCAGATCGCGACACAGTACGTTGATCTGGAAGGTCTGGCGAGCGCTGATGTACACTTCAACCCCAACGGCTCTGCCTCCGGAATTGAAGGCATCACCTCTCCTGACGGGCGTGTCTTCGGAAAAATGGGACATGCCGAGCGTATCGGCAGCGGACTATACCGCAATGTTCCGGGCAATTACGACATACGCATGTTTGAAGCTGCTGTAAAATACTTCAGCTGAACAAGTCACTTATATCAGAAACAGAGAGGGAGAAACGGAAATCCGTTTCTCCCTCTCTTTATCATCTTGGTTTTTAGTCTTTAGGAGTTAGCAGTATGCCAAGTATCAGGCAGACTATGCACAGGCATAACGCCGCAACAGTGTTCTTTTTGTCCTGCTTTTTAATGATCCTGAAAAGAAGCATGCCAACAAATACGACTGTGCCCATTCCGCCGAATGTGCCCAGCAGCGGTCCAAGAGTCCTAAATATCTCAGTCATTTCAGATCCCTCTTATAAAAAGGCTATCGTGATCAGCATCAAGTCCTGCCTGATCTTTTTTGATTATATCACAACATACTGAACATCGTAACACTGCAGCTGCTTCTCATCCTGAGAAACAATTTCTGCAAATAGTCCCAAAATGCTCCTTTGCTGCCCGAACAGGTGTTAGAATTATAGAAAGATACCGAAAAGAAAACCTTATCGGAAAGGAATCGATAAATGTCGGAAAAGATCATGATGAGCGGCAACGAAGCCATCGCCCGCGGAGTATGGGAAGCCGGCGTGCATGTAGCTGCGGCTTATCCCGGTACGCCAAGCACAGAGATCCTTGAAAACATCGGTGCCCTGTACAAGGATGACATCTACTGCGAGTGGTCGGTCAATGAGAAAGTTGCTTTTGAAGTAGCCTCCGGAGCATCCATAGGCGGAGCCAGGGCTTTCTGCGCTTTCAAGCACGTCGGAATGAACGTGGCCACTGACCCCATATTCTCGATGGGTTACGCCGGAGTCAACGGCGGTCTCGTGTTCGTTACAGCCGATGACCCTGGCTGCTGGTCCTCCCAGAATGAACAGGACAACCGCTGGTACGCACCTCACACGAAGATAGCTATGCTGGAGCCCTCGGATTCACAGGAATGTCTTGACTTCGTAAAGGCTGCGTATGAGCTGTCCGAGAGATTCGATACTCCTGTGATGATCCGCGTCACTACACGTGTCTGCCACTCCAAGAGCCTAGTGTGTCTCGGAGACAGAAAAGACGTGGAAGTCAGGAAATATAAAAGTGATCCCGGCAAATTTGCTCTCCTTCCGGCGACAGCGATAGCCAGACATCCCATTCGCGAACAGCTGCTCAGAGACATGGCAGAATACGGAAACGACTGTTCTTTCAACAGAACGGAGGGAAAGAAAGATGCCAAGGTCGGCGTCATCTCCTCAGGCATCTCGTACCAGCACGCCAGAGAGGCATTCGGTGATGATGCCGCTTTCCTAAAACTCGGTCTCACATACCCCTTCCCGGAAAAGCTGGTAAAGGAATTCTGCAGCAGACATGAGACACTTTATGTCATAGAAGAGAATGATCCGTATCTTGAGATGCACATAAAATCACTTGGCTTCACGGGGATCCACGGCAAGGATCTGGTCCCCGAATGCGGAGAACTCAATGCCGCGGTACTCAGAAGAGTCATTTTCAATGAGGAACCGGGCAAAACATATCATGTAGAAGCCAAAGCTCCTGCCAGACCTCCCACGATGTGCGCAGGTTGTCCCCACAGAGGTTTCTTCCTCGCACTGTCCGGTGTTCTTGACCGGGTAGTACCGGCCGGCGACATAGGCTGTTACGGCCTCGGATCCCAGCCTCCGTTCAACGGATTCGGCTTCTCTCTGTGCATGGGAGCGGGTTTCTCAACTCTGGTAGGTCTGTCAAAAGCGCTGGAGAAGCAGGGTGATCCCAGAAAAGCCATAGGTATGCTGGGTGACTCCACATTCTTCCATTCAGGGATCACCTCACTTATAGATATCGTGTCCTCCGAGTCCGATGTCATCGCCTGCATACTGGACAACTCCATAACTGCAATGACAGGCCATCAGGAGAATCCCGGAACTGCCAGGAACCTCATGGGAGAGCCTTCTCCCGTTATAGACATAGTTGCTCTGGTGAAAGCCTGCGGCATAGATGAAGATCATCTGCGTGTGGTCGACCCCGTTGATCTGAAAACTATGCGCTCGGCTCTCAGCGACGCCATCGCCGCGGAAGGTCCGTTCGTGATAGTCACAAAGCGTCCCTGTGTCCTTATCAAGGAAGTTGCAAAGGCAAACGGTACCAGACATGCAGTCATAGATCCAGAGAAGTGCATCGGATGCGGGATGTGCATGAAAGTCGCCTGCCCCGCTATTGCATTCAAGGACGGCAGATCCGTCATCAATGACGGTTCCGGCTGCACCGGATGCGGACTCTGCACCCAGGTATGTCCCGTCGGGGCCATCAGCATCGTGGAGGAATGAGAAATGACTAAGAGCATACTGCTTATAGGTGTAGGCGGTCAGGGAACGATCCTGATCTCCAGGATACTGTCTTCAGGATTTGCCGAGATGGGCTTTGACGTCAAGATGAGCGAGATACACGGAATGTCACAGCGCGGAGGATCAGTCACCACCATGATCAGATACGGTGACGAAGTTCATTCACCGAACTTCGGCGACGCGGAAGCGGACGTGATCATTTCCTTCGAGAAATCTGAAGCAGTGCGTGCGCTGCCCCAGCTGAAGAAAGGCGGCACAGTAATCACCGACGATTATGAGATATTCTCTGTCCCTGTGTTGACAGGGGCCAGCAAGTATCCGTTCGACGCGCTGGATCAGCTCAGGGCTGAAGTACCGAACACCATAGTGATAGAAGCCTATAGAGCCGCTGAAAAGCTGGGGAACAGCAGATGTCAGAATATCGTGCTGCTTGGCAAACTGGTCAACACAATGGGCTGGGATGAACATGTGGACTGGAAGGCCCTGGTAGCCGCCAATGTTCCTCCCAGAACTGTGGATATCAACCTCAGAGCATATGACCTCGGATACAACATGTGACGGAGATACAGACCATGTATAAACACTTTGAAGAGATCGCCGAAGCAGCCAGAAGCCTCTCTGTCAGAGGCAGAATAGCTGTAGCCGGGGCTGCTGACGAAGCAGTTCTGACTTCCGTTCTTGAGGCCAGGGACAAAGGTGTAGCTGATCCGGTACTGGTTGGAGAGACCGATGACATCTCGTCTCTTTTGAGGCGGATCGGAAAGGATCCCGGAGATTTTGAGATTGTTCAGGCTTCCAGAGGAGAGGAAGGCTGCAAGGCCGTAGAACTCGTCAGAAACGGAGATGCCTCTGTCCTGATGAAAGGCATGATAGAGACCAGCGAACTGCTGAGACCAGTGGTCAACAGAGAGACAGGTCTGCGAACCGGCTCAGTCATGAGCCACGTAGGCTTTTTTGACAGAGTACCCGGTACAGACCACTTCATCATCCAGACAGACGGCGGCATGCTGCTGTACCCTGATCTGGAAGAGAAAAAAGCCATCATCGAGAACGCTGTCAGTGCACTGCATGCCATTGGAAACGACTGTCCTAAGGTCGCAGTCCTGAGTGCAGTGGAAACAGTCAACCCAAAGATGACCGAGACGGTAGACGCCGCAGCGCTCAAACAGATGAACCTAACCGGCGAGATAACCGGATGCATCATTGAAGGTCCCATAAGCTATGATCTGGCCATGAGCAGGGAGATAGCGGAAATAAAGCATTATGACTGCCCTTACTGCGGAGACTTTGACATCCTTGTCGTACCCACCATCGCTGCCGGAAACCTTATCGGAAAGTGCTGGACCGTGACCTGCGGCGCCCTCCTCGGAGGAATAGTCGTAGGAGCAAAGGCACCCATAGTTCTGACCTCAAGGGGATCTTCCGCACAGGAGAAGTTCTATTCAATAGCTGTGGCAGCACTGGTAGCCGGAGGAGGTAAGCAATGAGCAGGATACTGGTCATCAACCCCGGAAGCAAGAGCACCAAGATCGCCATGTATGAAGACCACACCCAGCTCTGGCAGCAGGATATAGAGCATGACGCAGAAGAGATCAATCGCTATGCCACTATCTACTCACAGCTTGAAATGAGAGCAGAGGCGGTGGAAGGCGCTCTCCGTCAGCACAATGAGAAGCTTGAGGACCTCGCCTGCATCATGTCCAGGGGAGGGCTTCTGCCGCCTCTTCCTTCCGGCGCATATGAAGTCAATGAAAAGATGCTTGACGTGCTGGAACACCGTCCCATCAATCATCACGCCAGCAATCTCGGCGCAGCCATAGCATACAGGCTTGCGGTACCTCTCGGGATAAAGGCATACATATATGATCCCGTTACAGTAGACGAGATGATAGAGATCGCAAGGATCACAGGCATAAAACAGATCAGAAGACACGGACAGGGTCATAACCTCAATATGAGGGCTGCGGCTCTGAAATACTGCAAAGACAACGGGCTTGATTACTATTCCCTGAATCTCATCGCGGTGCAGCTGGGAGGAGGGATCACGCTCACGCTTCACTCAAAAGGCCGGATCATAGACATGGTGTCGGATGACGAGGGTCCCTTCTCTTCCGAGCGCTGCGGGCTGATCCCGGGATATAAGCTTGTCAAATATGCATACCTGGAGGACCGAAACTACACTTCCATGATGAAACTGATGCAGCGGCAGGCAGGACTTATCTCACTTTTAGGAGAAGGCGATGTGAGAAAGGTCGAGAAACGGGTAAAAAACGGCGATGAGGACGCCAGGCTTGCTTACGAGGCGATGGCACTGGGCGTAGCCAAAGGCATAGCCAACCTGTCTGTCGTCGTTGACGGCAATGTGGACCAGATAATACTTACGGGCGGCATAGCTCATTCGGAGTATTTCACCGGCATGATCAAGCAGAGAGTGAAGTTTATTGCCCCTGTATACATCATTCCCGGCGAGAACGAGATGCAGGCCCTTGCAGACGGTGCCTGCAGAGTGCTTTGCGGTGAAGAGACTGCAAAGGAATATGAGGAGCCTGCTGACCGTCCCTTCTGAGCGATATCTGCCGCAACTGAGATCAGAACACCTAAATAAACATCCACCCGCCTAGCGGGTGGTTTTTCACATGCGGGCAAAGCCCTCTGTTCCTCGCACCACACGTCGAACGTGTAAGTTTGACTGCCAGCCGCGGTCCGTTACTTATTTCTTTTTCTTCTTACTGAATTCAT
>JAEEGL013028745.1_pt1 | contig 31858 bp, 27 predicted proteins | sample 9134231 | NCBI WGS metagenome assembly JAEEGL01 (sample SAMN16246548, study PRJNA631951) | gut metagenome | biome: gut microbiome; feature: rumen; material: fiber-attached | host: Bos | place: Iran: Karaj | collected 2018-10 | reverse complement strand
GATGCAGGAGACGCTGTTTACAACGCTGCAGTTCTTTATGAAAGTATCGGTGAGACCGAGAAGGCGATTGACAACTATAGACTTTTTGTCGACAAGTACGCAAAAGAGGAGAAGGAAAAGGCTCAGATCGCTCTTCAGTACGGATACATCTGGATGAGAAAGGGACCTTCGTTCTATGACAGGGCGGACAAAGGTTTTGACAAGTTCGTTGCAGAGCATACTTCAATCAGCGGAATGAAGGACTTCTATTACATTGACGATGCCGGTAAGAGAAAACCGGTCAGCGAAGTCAATAAAATCACAGTTGACAAGGGTCATCCGAACACGATCCTTGCCCTTTACGGCGCTAAGATGAAGATGTACAAGGAGAACAAGAACACGAAGGAGTACTACAAAGCAGTAGATAAGGTCCTTCAGATCTTCAGAGGTGCTGAATTTAAAGAGAAAGAGGATCTCAACGAGGTATCGAGAGATATCGTTGCAGAGGTTCTTCTCGAAGAACTCAATCCAGAGTTCAATGAATACATGGCAATCAAGTTCGACAACATCCCGTTTGCCAAGAAGCATAAAGGATACGAACTTCTTCAGCTCGGTTTCGATGTTGAAGACGGCAAGATCATCCACCACGGCGATGCAAATCCCGATGAGCTCTATCCGGATGAAAAGGCTAATTTGAAAGCTGCAGCAAAGGTAAAGGATGAGTTCAACAAGATCTCTCAGGAAAGAATGACAAAGAAAATCGAGCTTACCGTTTCTCTTTCGCAGAGATATGAGCAGATCGTTGAAATTTCGAAGTCGCCCAGATTCACGCCGGCAGTTCTTTACTATATCGGCAAAATCTACAAGGATCTTACCGACCAGATGTTCAACGCTCCTATCGCCCCGTGGCTGAATGAAGCTCAGATTTCCGAGTATAAGAACTACCTTGATGAAAAGGCGTTCGGTGCTCAGAAAAATGCTGTAACTTACTTCGAGACAGCCATGAAGAAGGGTTACGAGAGCTCGGTTTATAACGAGTGGGTCGCAAAGGCAAAGTACGAACTTCGTTTCTTCCAGGAAGTTACCGAAGGCAAGTACTACGATGAGAACGAAATCGTTCCTGCGCCTGACATGATCGAAACATCATCCTTGATCGGTAAAATTGATGACAACTTCAATTTCCCGAAGATTTCCGATGAGGAGAGAGCGAAGCTCAAAAGAACCTTGAATGCTCCGAAGGCTGCGCCTGCTGCACCGGCAGAACAATCCGAACCGGCTGCTGCTCCTGCTGCTATTCAAGAAGAGCCAAAAGCTGATGCTGAACCGGCTGAAGAGGCAGAGAGCTCGAAACCGACCGAAAACGAAGGTGAGGGAGAGTAAAGATGAAAAAAATAATAATTTCTATTGCATTAGTTCTTTCTATGGTTCTTGTTTCCTGCGGAACCACTCAGGAAAAGGCTCCGGAAAAGAAGACCGAAGAGAAGAAAGAGGCAACGACTGCTGTAAAGCAAGAGGCGCCGAAGGAGCCCGAGGATTGGGTTAAATTCTACACGAAGGCTGGTATGGAGGCGCTCGAGGTAAAGGACGGAAAGGTCAACTTCGACAAGGCTATCAAGAATTTCGAGATGGCTGTTGAAGCTTATCCGACAGCACCCATTGTTTATTACAACCTTGGTTTGGCTTATCAGCGCAAGGGCGATGACCAAAACGCAGTTAAAAACTATAACAAGGCACTTGAGCTTGATTCAAAGTATGCGCTTCCTGTAATCAATAAGGCGGCTATTTATGCCAACAAGCTTGAGTACAACAGAGCTATCGAAGTTTGCGAGAAGTTCCTTGAAAAAGAGAATGACAAGGATAAGGGCGTTCTTTCCGCTGTTGCCGGTTTCTATCTTTTGAAAGGAGACTACATCAACGCCATTCAGTCAGTTAGAAAGATTCTCATTCAGGATCAGGCTGATGTCGACGCACTTAAAAACCTCGGCATGATTTATTTCAAGAAGAACGATTCTGGTCTTGCTTCGATGGTAACGACCAACTCCTACAACTTGAAGCCGGATGATTCAGGTATCGCTAACAACCGTGGCGTTTTGTATTCATCGCAGAACGATGATTCGCTTGCAATGCTCTATTTCTCACGTGCAATCGCAAACGATCCGAAGAACAAGAGTGCAAACTTCAATGTCGGCTCGATCGCGATGAAGTACGGCGACGCTGAGACGGCATACGAAAGATTCTCTGTCGTTCTTGCGCAGGATCCGGATAATTTGAATGCAAGAATCGGTTTGGCTATGGCCCTTAGAGGTCTTGGCAGGTTCGAGGATGCCGAGAAGGAGTATATGAATGTTCTCCAGAAGGATCCGAACAACGCAATTGCAACATTCGACCTTGCAGTTCTTCACTATGACCACATGGATAAGAAGGTTGATGCAAAGCGCGAATTCAGAAAGTATCTCTCGCTTGTTTCAGATGTTCCGAAGGACCACATAATCAACCTTTATCTCGAGGACAAGGTTAATATCCGCCCGACTGGGAAAACTGAATGAGAGAAAAGTTGATATTTTTTAACTAAAGACTATTTTTTCACGCTTGGTGAAGTGGAGGATGATATGAAAAAGTTACTCGTTATGTTGCTTTTGCTTTCGTCATTTACGTTTGTTTTTGCCCAGGAAGGGCAGGATACAGATGATGAAGGCCGTCTCATCAAATACAGGGAGAAGACGGTCATCGACTTCGAAGACGTAATGCTTGAAGGACAGATTAAGAAACCCTCAGGATCGTTTCTGATGGATAGATCAAAGACGAAATTCAACTCCCTTATCAACCTGAAGCAGGACTTCAACAAGGAGTTGGTAAAGTCTGTTGACCTGTTGAATTAGAGTGTATTGTTAACCATAATTAATGAGGCCGGAAATTATGCCTGAAAAAACAAAAATGAGAAAACGTTTGTTGTACGATTTGTCTCCGATTCCGGAGGTTCCCGTAAACCAGGATGCCAAGGGGAAACTGGAGCCTGAGGTAAGAGTCGTATACGAAAATGATGTCCTGCTCGATTTGCAGCGCGTACGCGGAAAATTCACGGTCGGCACAGAAAATAACGCTGATTGCGTTGTTGATGAGGCGAGCATCGATGAAAAGGCTTTTGAGTTTGCTACCGTCTCCGGTAAACAATTTACAGTTAATTTGAAGAACGGCTTCAAAGGTGCGATCTATCGGGGAACTGAAAAGACTGACCTTGAGAAGTATATCTCTTCAGGAAATACTACAATAACGATCGAAGACCAGACACTGGTCGTCGCAGAGTTCGGCAAAATCTCTCTCTGTGCATCGAAGTCGCCTGCTGAGAAGTTTATCGGCGCCGGTTTCGGCAAACAGTTCGATTTTGCTTTTATAGCGATTCTTCTTCTCGTTTTCGTCCTCGGCGGTTTTGCTCTCAACATGGTTATTGAGACTCCGCCTATCGAGGTCGATATTTTTGAGCTTGACAACAGATTTGCAAAGTTGATTGTTGAGACCAAAGAGGAAGAGGTTAAGGTCGAAGAGATCGAAGAGGAAAAGAAGGTTAAGCTCGAAAAGCCGAAAGAGGGTCTTGTCGAAGCGACTCAGCAGAGAAAGTCTCTCGGCGAAGAGGGCAGAGTCGGTGATAAGAAGAGCCGTGTTGCAAACGCTCAGGGTTCTGCAAGAAGAGGTCTTGATGCAAAGGTTGCTCAGAGCTCAGGTATTATGGGCGCTCTTTCGTCAGGTGCTGCAAGCTTCGACAGAGTATTCGGCGGCGGCGGTTTAGGAGCCGGCATGGAGAAGACTCTTGGTTCAGTAACAGGTCTTGCCGGTGTTGACCAGTTCGGTTCCGGTGGTCTTGGAACCAGAGGTTTCGGTACAGGCGGCGGCGGTAACGCTCTCGGCATCGGCGGTCTTGGAACCAGAGGCCGTGGCGGCGGCGGCGCAAGCGGCAAATACGGTATGGCAGCAGGTCAGATCGGCAGAAAGGGGCGTTCGGACATTTCTGCTGGCGGCGGTCAGGCTGTCATCATGGGTGCTCTTGATAGATCCGTCATTGATGCTTATGTAAGAAGAAACCTTGCAAAGATCAGATGGTGCTATGAAAAGGAGCTTAACAAGGATCCTAAAATCTTTGGTAGAATCGTTATTAACTTCATCATCACGAAGGACGGTTCGGTAAACAGCTCGAAGGTTCAGCGTACGACGATGGGCAACGCGACGGTTGAAAGCTGTGTTGCAGATCAGATCAAGAAAATTCGTTTCCCTGCTCCCAAGGGCGGCGGTATCGTTATCGTAAACTACCCGTTCGTATTTAAACACTCTGAAGGTTAGGAGGGTATAAAATGAAGAAAGGCTTGTTATTAATTCTTGTTCTTCTTTTCGGCTTTACCCTCTTTGCAGCTGAGTCCGGAGAGGAAGTCGGAGACGTTTCCGGCAACGATCTCAATCCTGTCATAAGAGGACTTCACCTGCAGGTTTCAGGCGGTATTCTGGCTTATGTAGGCAAGGCCGGCGGAGACAACGCAGGCAGCCCGATCGGTTCGGCATTGAGGCTGAATCTCGGTTATGACATTCCGGTAAAGAATGTTGTAAACATCGGTATCGGTCTTTCAGTCGGTATGCTTCAGTTCAATGCGAATGAAAACGATGCAGACCTTGACCAGAACTACAAGAATTCACCTTGGTACGAAGATTATAACCCGCTGACTGTCGGTCTTGACTTCGATGTTACATGGATGATCAACCCGAGGTGGGAATTCGGTGTTCTTGTAAACTTCGATTACTATGCGCTTGCAAAGACCTACAAGTCCGGCAGTGATGCAGCCGAGGGCAAAACCAACAACGGAAATATCGCTGTAGGCGGCGGACTTATTTTTGAATATTACACTTTCGCGAGACACTTCTCGATCGGCGCTTCAGCTGAATTCAACTATGTTGTTGACTTCGACGGAATGAACATCATTGTTACCCCCTTCATGAAGTACTCGTTCTTCTAATTTCTACCCAAAGTGATTCCCGACAGCAAAAATCCAATCGGCATCTTTGACAGCGGTGTCGGGGGACTAACCGTTTTTAAGGAGGTCAAGAAGGTTCTTCCGAACGAAAGCCTCATCTATCTCGGTGATACGGCGCGTGTCCCGTACGGTACAAAATCGGCGGCCGTTGTAACGAAATATTCCCTTACAAATGTGAATCTTCTCCTCTCAATGGGGGCTAAAGCCGTTGTTGTTGCGTGTAACACTGCATCGTCGGCTGCTGTTTCATATTTGGAGAAAGTCTTTCCGAACTGTATGATAATCGGTGTTATAGAACCGGTCGTAGAGTATCTTCTGCACCATTCGGAGTTCAAAAAAATTGCTGTGATAGGGACCAACACGACGATCGCGTCCGAAGCGTACCAAAATGCCCTGAAACGCGGTTCGGCGGATCTGGAGATCGTGGCAAAGGGCTGTCCTCTCTTTGTTCCGCTGGTGGAGGAGGGGCTCTTCAGCTCAAAGATAACGGAGCTGACAGTCGATATGTATCTATCGGAGATCAAACGCAAGAAGCCGGATGCTCTGATTTTGGGATGTACGCACTATCCGATGCTGAAAGAGATTATTTCGGACTATTTCGGCGGTTCCGTGCAGATTTTTGATACCGGCTACTTCACTGCGAAAAAACTGGCGGCGGTCCTTGCAGGAAAACATGCTGAAAATACCTCTCCAAGAGTGGATGACGACTCATTTTTTGTAACGGATGACGCCGATTCCTTCTGCCGGACAGCTGAACTATTTTTGGGGTATAGGATATTTAATGTAAGTAGAGTTTGATTTTTTTATTTTTTTCCTATAAAAGCCAACCGTGAGATTATTTTTTGGGAGTTAGAAATGAAAATTTTATCTGAAGTGATGTTTTGTGTACTAATTGCTGTTTCCTCATTTATCTACGCAGATGATACTACAAATGCACCGGCACCAGAGGCTGAGAAGGTTCAGGAACAAGCTCAAACCCCGGCTCCGGCAGAGACTCAGACAGCTCCGGCAGAAAAAACTGAACCGGTAACTCCCTCTGTTCAGCCGAAACAGGAGAGCGAGAAGGATAAGGCCGCTGCAGAGTATGATATAAAGTTGCGCTCGCTTGAAGAGAAGATCAACTCTCTTAAGGACAAGATCTTCAGGTCCAAGCAGCGTCTTGCGATCCTTCAGGAGACTGTTCTGACCGGTTCGATCGCTGGTTCAAGTGTCGCAGTTATCCACAAAAACTCGGTCGGCTCGATCTTTAAGCTCATTTCGGCGGTCTACTACCTTGATGATGCCGTTATTTACAAAAAGATCGATGCACCGGACGAGCTTGCCAAAAAAGAGATCCGGATTTATGACGCAGCCGTTATTCCAGGACCGCATCACCTCTCTGTTTACTACATTTTCCGCGGTGCCGGTTTCGGATTCTTCTCCTATATGAAGGGTTATTCCTATCAGCTTAAATCCGGCTATTCCTTCAGTGTCGACGAAGGAAACCTTGTTGAAATCGTTGCTTCGCCGATGGATAACGGTGCAACGTTTAATATCGATGACAGACTCTATGTTTCATTTACTATGAGCAGAAGGATGTTTGAAAGCACGAACGAGATGGAAAATAAATAGTAGTATAGGATGGCTATTATGAAATATTCGTTACTTTGGCTTCTGCTGCTGGTTTCATTACCGCTTGCAGCCGAGAATGTCGACATTTCGGAGGAGCTGAATTCTGTTCAGCAGTCCCTGCGCGACATCGATGCAGCCTGCGCGGCAAATTCAGCCAAATATAACTCCAACCTTTCACTGGCTGAGACGGAAAAAACAGTCAAGGAGAAGATGGAGAAGGGAAATTTTTACTTTGGAAGAGGTGATTACATAACTTCGTCCAATATCTTCTACTCGATTTTTGTTTCATACGAAAAAAAGGACCAGATTTGGGACGAGGCGGTTTACAAGCTTGCCGAGTCGCTTTTCAGAGCCGGGAATTTTGTCTCCGCGACGCGTTACTTCGAGATGCTTATTCCGGCAACGACCAATTCCAGCTACAAGCATGAGAGCCTCAAAGGCTTGATCATGTCGGCTTATCTGCTTGGACGCTATGAACTGGTCAAGGGCTACTACAATAAGTTCCTTGAGATCGGCTTCGATGCCGGCAATGATCCGGAGCTGCTCTATTTCATGGGCAAAAGTCTCTATATCGACGGACATTACGCTGATTCGTCAAAGATTTTGGACATGGTCCCGGAGACCTCGAGATTTTATCCGCAAGCCCGTTACCTGCTTGGCGCAAACGCTATCAAGCTGGGAAATCTGGATGAGGCTGTAGCGTTTTTTGACGGCAACGTAAATCTTTCTGACCCGGAAAAAAAATATTATCAGTTCAATAAGGTCCATGACCTTTCGATTATTGCTGCGGCAAGAGTCCTGCTCGAAAAGAATGATATCGAGCAGTCGATCCAATACTACATCACGGTTGACAAAAATTCGCCCTACTTCGCCGACTCATTCTTTGAACTCGGTTGGGCATACACTAAAAACGAGCAGTACGATCGTGCGATCGAGACTCTCAGACTTATCAAGTATCTTGCTCCGAATTCGCTTCTTTCGATGAAGGCTGAAGCTTTGGAGGGCTCGCTCCTCATTAAAATGAGGAAATACGGCGACGCGATGGTTCACTTCAACACCGTGATCAACAAGTATACGGAAATTCAGAAAGAGCTTTCACCGTCGAAAAACAGCTCAACCTTCGTAAAGAACAGCACTTCAGGTGCGGTCGCTGATTCGCTTCTGCCCTATTCGCCGATAATCCAGTCACTTTTGAAGGACAACAGAAACTTTTCGGCATCTATCAAGCTGAACGAACAGATAGTTGAACTGGAAAAGGAGATTTACGAAATCAATATTCTCGATGAGAAGATCAACTCTTTCCTGAACAACGAAAATATAGCTTCCGTCTACTCGCCGCTAAAGGCAGGCTTCGACTCGGCGCTCTTCCTTTCCAACAGGATTTCAGCGCTTAAGAACAAGCTGATGAATCTTCGCAAGACGCTGGCATGGAAGGATCTCAACGAGGAACAGAGAAGGGAGTTCGAGGAACTCGAGGTCCAGAGACAGAGTATGGTCGAAGAACTTGAATTTATCCAGACTAATCCGAACCATGCAGGCGATGAGGAGCCGTCAGCTGTCATCGGCAAGTTTGTCGCGCTTGAGGGCGAACTTGTACGTGCCCAGATGCAGACAAAGGCCCTTACCGAGGAGCTCGAGGCGATAATCTCGATGAATGTCGCAATCAAAAAGATCCCTGAAAAATATTCTCAGAAGTTTTTCAGCCGCGTTCACGAGGAGAGAGACGAGATCAAGGAGATTTCTGACGCTCTTGCAGAATCGCGCACTGAGATCAGCAATATGAAAAACAAGCTTCTGGTCGGCGGAGCGCTTGTCGAACGTGAGCTTGAGCTGCATGTCGCGCTCGGCGAGATTATCGATAAGCAGAATGCGCTTTTGGGTGACAACGGCTCAAGAGCCGATTATGCGCGGATCTCCGATTTGCTCAGACAGGCGAAGATGATTGAGACCAGGCTTTCTGAATTTTCAGCATACCTTAACAATGTGGGGCGTGATGTAGTTGCCCAGGTACGTGTCGCTCATGAAAAGGAGCGTGCAAATCTTGAGAGCTACAAGAGCGAGCTTCTTGTTATGAAAAAAGAGATTGAGGAGATTGCGATAATTACGATGAACTCTGATTTCAGCCTCATAAAGAGTACATTCGAAGATGTTATGCTCGAGGCGAATCTTGGTCTTATCGATGTCGCCTGGGAGAAAAAGGACGAGAGCTCCGATGAAATAATGTCTCTCAGGACTCAGAGAGCTCAGGAAATTCAACAACTTTATCTGAATGCAGATGGTGACTAGACTTATGAGACATTTTATTTTTACATTAATAGCACTTCTTGCCGTTCCGATAGCTGCGCAGGAGACGACTGCGCAGGCGCAGACACCGGCCGAAGGAGAGCAGCCTGCAAAGCAGGAGGCTTCCGAAATAGAAAAGGCTTCGGCTTCGGGAGAGCAGGTCGTTGTTGACAAGGAGCTCTTCGAAAAGGGCTACTATGAACGTGAAGTTTTCAACTATCAGAACCACATCAAGGATTACCAGAAGGAGCTGAGAGCTCTTATCAACAAAAACCTTGACGAGAAAAAGCGTTCGATCGAAGGCAAATACGCGACGGCAATCGAGCGTGAGGAGCTTAGAGAGGCTCAGAGCCGCATCGACGCGATCGCACTTTTCGAAACCTTCCTTTCAAAGTATCCGAACAACCCGAAATACTCGGCCAGCGCGCTATACAGATTGGCAGAGCTGTACTACGAAAATTCGATGCTCGAATACAACCGCAGAACGGCTGATTACGAGCGCGATATGGTCCGCTTCGAAAACCATGAAATCAATGTCGAGCCGGCTATGCCTCAGGTCGATTTTTCAAGATCGATCAACCTTTACAACGAACTTATCAGAAAATTCCCGGATTATACCTATATCGGCGTCGCTCACTACATGCTGGGCTACTGTTACTATGAAATCGGCGAAGAGGATCTGGCTGTAAAGGAGTGGCTTGTTCTTCTTGAAAAAGAGTATCCGACAATCAACTATCCGGAGCTTTATCTTCGTCTGGGCGATTACTATTTCTCGACCAACGACCTCAAGTCCGCTGAGAAATATTACGAAATCGGCATGAAGTACCGCGAGAGCGACTTCTTTGATAAAAACCTCTATAAGCTTGCGTGGACCTACTATCGTCAAAGCCGTCTGGAGGATGCTGTCAAGACGTTTACAGATCTTCTTTTCTTCTCTGACGAGATGAAAAACAAGGGGCTTGACAGAGGTCAGGATCTCAGAAAAGAGGCTATTCAGTACATCGCGATCAGCTTTGCGGATGACGACTGGGGCAATGCCGACAAGGCTATGAACTATTTCTCAGGAATCGAGGCAAAAGAGACTTTCGAACGTGATGTCCTGACGCAGCTTGCAAAATACTTCGTGGAAAACAACAAATACGTCGAAGCTGAAAAGATTTACAGATACATTCTCGGGCGTCACCCGTACTGCGAGGAGGCTCCCAGGATCCACCACAGCCTGATCCAGCTCTGCAACAAGGCTAGAGAGTTCGACAAGGCTTCTCAGGAGACGGAAATTTTTGCCAAACTTTACGATTCATCCGCCGAGTGGGCGAGAATCAACCGCGGAAACGCAACGGTCGTCCGCGAGGCTGCGGAACTTGCCAAGGTAGCTTTGCTTGATACCGCCGCTTTCCACCACCGTCAGGCTCAGATCCTCAAGGAAAAGGGTCAGCAAGACGAGGCAGTTGCTGAATACCGTACGGCTTCGGGGCTTTACGAGGACTATCTTACGAAGTTCCCGTATACTTCAGAGAGCTACGATATTACTTACAGCTATGCCGATACGCTTTATTATGCCGGCGATATCCGTGCCGCGGTTGTCGCATACGAACGCGTCCGTGACGACAAAAACCAGGACAAGTACAGAGATGACGCTGCATTCCAGGTGTTTTTCTGTTACAATACCCTTTGGGAAGAATCGGCTGACAAACAGATCCCGGCATCCGAAAAGCTCGGAAAGCTGCTTACTACGCTCGAGACAAAGCTTGTCGAGTCCAGTGATTCTTATTTTGTGCTCGCAAAGGAGGTCGAGGACAAGCCGGTTGTCGCTTACAACGTAGCGAGAATCTACTACGATCACGGTTTCTACGATGAGGCTGAAAAGAGATATCTGCGTATCATCAGTGAGTTCCCCGAGAGCCAGCCTGCTGTGATGGCGGCAAAGGATATCATTGCTGCCTATATCGACAAACAGGATTGGGTAAATGTTGCTAAATGGTCGAAAATATTGACTGAAAGGCTTGCGGATAAGGAAAAGGTCGACAGAAAGATCAAGACTGAATTCGCGACTTACCGTTCAAGCGCTCTCTTCAAATACGCCCAGCAGCTCGAGGAGGAGAAAAAGCATGTCGAGGCTGCTACCGAATATCTGCGCATGGTCGAGGAGAACCCGTATACGCCTGATGCAGACAAAGCGATCTACAATGCGGCTGTAAACTATCAGCGTGCGACGATGTTCGAGTCGGCTTTGAAGCTCCACGAACGGATCTACACCGAGTATCCTAACTCAGAGCTCGCTCCGCAGTCGCTTTATCTCGTTGCCTACAACGCCGAAATGAGCTATGACCACGAAAAGGCGATCAACGCGTACAAACAGCTTTACGACAAATATCCGACCTACAAGGAGAAGTCGAATGCTGTCTTCAACGCAGGCTTCCTTCTGGAGAAGCTCCAGCGCTACAAAGAGGCTGCTACGTACTACAGGCTCTATTACTCCGAAGAACGCAGCAAGATCGAGGGTAAGGAGGCAATGTACGATGCCGGCAGGATGTACCAGAAGGCCGAGGACTGGAAGGGTGCGATTAAAAACTACGAGAGCTTTATAGCGACCTTCAGAAGCGATTCCGAGGTTTCGCATCTTGTCGCAAGGGCTTACTATCAGATTGCGAAGATTTACGAGGATAAGCTCAACAACTGGAAGGCGGCCAAGAAGACATACAACGATATTTTGACCTATTTGAACGAAAAAAAGGTTACATCCGATGAGTCTCTGCTCTACGCTGCGGAGGCGAAATTCAAGCTTCTCGATGACGATTTCGATGCATACCTTAAGCTGAAAATCAACGGCAAAAACGATAAGCAGCTCTCTGAAAACCTGAAAAAGAAGGTCGCGACCATGAAGGAGCTTGAGGCGAAATACAACGAGGTCCCGAAGTTTCAGGTCTTCGAATGGACAATGGCGACGATGTACCGTATCGGCTACCTCTACCAGAGCTTCTCCGATGCGCTTTTCGAGGCTGAACCGCCGGCTGGTCTGACAGACGAGGAGCAGGAGATTTACACCGACATGCTTCGTCAGCAGGCAGAGCCGATTGAGGAGCAGGCGGTATCTTATTACTCAAAGGCTCTAGAAAAGGCCAGAGAGGACAAGGTCTTCAATAAATGGACACAGCTGATCACCGAAAAGCTTTCGGTAATGCGTCCGGCAGAGTATAAGGTCGGCAAAGCACCGATGTTCTCGACAGATGACAAGCTGAATTCCGGCTATATGCCTGTTTCGACGCTCGACAAGGCGGAAAAGAAGGTATACAAAAAGGCCGGACTCGGTAATGAAAAGCAGGAAACTGCTCCGGCAAAGGAGGAGGCCGCGCCTTCAAACGGAGAGGCTGCACCGGAAAAGAGTGAGGCGGAGGGTGAAAATGAAAAATCTGAATAATCTTATATTCGCCGTTTTGGTTGTTTTCTTTGCCGCATGCGGAACCGCCCAAAAGGAGGCAGAGCAGACAAAACCGGAGCAGAATGCGGTCGAACAGGAAAGTGCACCTCAGGCTGAGGCTGAGCAGGAGGCAGCAAAACCTGTTCAGGAGGAGGCAGAAGAACCGAAAGGACAGGAAGAGCCCACGAACTATGATGGTTTGAGGTATGTCGGTCCGTCGATTACTGATTTTGTCGAAGGGTGGCAGAAGTATGCTTCCGAAGGATGTGAGGCTGCAAATAAATCATGGAGCGCCGCGTTTGAAAAGGATCCGAAGAATGCTCAGATCGCTTTTAATATTGCTGTCTGCTTTGCGAGACTGAAAAAAGTCGACGAGAGCCGCATCTGGTATGAAAAGGCCTACTCGCTTGAGCCTGATACGACAAAGCCGCTTTACAATCTCGCGCTTTCTTACGGTGACGATCTTAAAAACCAGCAGTCCCGCCTTCTTGAGCTGGTAGAAAAGACCACGGATGTTGTCGAAAAGAACAATTTTGTAGCTTGGGTTTACCTCCAGGTGGGAAATCTTCCGGAGGCGGAAAAACATGCAAAAATGGTTCTGAAAGAGGACGAGCAGAACTCCGAAGCCGTTATTTCGCTTGCTACGTCATACTTTCACAAGGGAATGTACGAGCTTGCGGCATCCGCTCTTGACACTGCTGAGAAGTGGGATCCGGACAACTTCCGTCTTCACAGGATTTACGGTTTTTTGCTTTACAAAATGGAAGACACCAAGGGGGCACAGTCGCATCTTCTGAAAGCTGTCAAAAACAACCCCGATCTGCCGGAGGTTCGCAACATTCTCGCAGTTTTGGCTATGAAGATCGAGGACTTCGCTACGGCGAAAGAGCAGCTGGAACAGGCTCTTCGCATCAACAGCGATTTCCTTTCGGCAAAGCTCAATCTGGCGCTTGCCTACAAGGGGTTGGAGGAGTACAAAAAATCGGATGAGATCCTGACAGAACTCGAGGCGATCGAGGATCTGCCGGCTGACCTCAAGAAGGGTGTTCTCTTCAATAAGGGGCTTTTGCATCTTGACGCCGATGTTGAAGGAAAACAGGATCCGAACCACTTCGTTGTTGCGGTGAACTACTTCAATAGCTATCTTAAGCTGATAGCAAAGGATAAAAACTACAAGGCCGAAAAGGAACTTGTTGACGGTTACATCAAAGAGGCCGGAGTAGAGAAGAAAAAACTCGAGTTCGCGTTGGCTGCAAAAGCTAAAGCCGAGAAGAAGAGAAAGGCCCAGGAGGAGGAGGCAAGGCTTTACAAGGAGCACAAAGAGGCTGCTTTCAAGGCTGCAGAAGAGGCAAATACTGTCGAGGCCTGGCAAAAATTTGTTGATGAGTATCCGTCGACCGGCGAGGATGACGAACTTGGCAACACTGCGAAGAGCCGTCTCGATGCCATGAAGCCAGCGGAACCGGCTCCAGAGGCTCAACCCGCGGAACAACCGTCAGAGGCACAGCCGTCTGAGCAATCCGCTGAACAGACGGCCCAGGAAACCCCATCAGAGGCTCAGCCAGTGGAACAACCTGCAGAACAACCGGTCCAGGAAACCACGTCAGAGGTTCAGCCGGCGGAACAGCCTGCCGCAGAGGGGCAGAACGGGTAGTTTTTGAGGATTAACGAATGTTTTGTAACAAAAAAATTGTTTTATTTGATTGCTTGCGTATATTGCCGCCATGTGTGATTTTATGATGAAAAAATTTACTGTCGTTTTTGCGGTTTTTGTATGTGCTCTGATGCTGCTTTTGCCCTCTACTGTAGAGGCACAGAAAAAGAAGACGATTGTTATCGAGGAGATAAAAATCGAAGGTACGATCCAAAAACCGGAGGTTATGACATTTTTGTCAAGAGCGAGATTTACATACCGCTCGCTGGAGTTGAATGTTAGTTTTATTAATAAGGTCGAGGAAGTCATCTTATCGGAAGATGCCTTCTAGTTTATTACTTTTTTAAATCGGAGGATTTTAAAAATGGAATGGTTCGCAAAATTTTACCGTGAAGGTGGAACATTCATGCACTTCATCGCAATCTGTGGTCTCTATGTATTTGGTTGCTCCATTTACAAGTTCATTTTCCTTCTTGGAAAATTCAACACAAATGGTCCAAACCTTATGAAACAGATCCAGAAACTTGTTATGGCAAACAACATCGACAAGGCAATCAAACTTTGCTCCGCTGCCGGTGACGCTGCTCTTGCAAACGTTATGAAGGCTGGTCTTTCCAGAGCAAACAGAGGCGAGCTTGAGATCCAGAACGCAATGGAAGAGGCAACTCTTGAAGTTACCCCGAAAATCACAAAGCTTCTTGACTCGATTTTCGCAATTTCAAGTACAGCAACAATGTTTGGTCTTCTTGGAACCGTATTCGGACTTATCGACGCATTCGACGCCGTTGCACACGCAGCTCCTGAGCAGAAGTCAGCAATGCTTGCAAGCGGTATCGCTATCGCGATGAACACGACCGGTTGGGGACTTCTTATCGCTATTCCTGGTACCCTTCTTAACGTCGTTCTTAAGGGTGTTGCCGGCGGTATCATGGATGACCTTGATCTTTATTCTGTAAAACTTGTAAACTTACTTGTTAGCAGAGAAAAAGGAGCAGCAGCTGAATAGTTCGCTAATTTACACGAGCATGGAGGAAAACTAAATGGCTAAGAAACGTGCAGAAAGTTCACTTCCCGAGTTGGATATGACCCCTGCAATGAACCTTATTCTTATCCTTATCCCGTTGTTGTTGACCTCAATGGAATCTGTAAAGATAGCTGTCGTCAATGTTGCTACACCTCAGATCGGTCCATCTTCTGAGGCAAATCCGCCTGCTGACAGACCGGATGACAAACCTCTTAAACTTACTGTCGCTTTGACAGACAGAGGAATCACCGTATTTGTAAGAGATCAGGTAATTGAAAACAAAGATGATCCATTGGCACCAACGATTCTCAAAATCGACGGCAAGGAAGAAGATGCGGAAGGCAGAGAAGTAGACGCAAAAGTCTACGATCTTGACAAGCTGGTAGAGATTATCTCCGACTTGAAAGATGCAAATCCTGCGGAAGAGAACATCATTATTACAGCAGAACCAAACATTAAGTATAAGCAGATCATGAAAATCATGGATGCTACGCGTGAAAAGAAAGACGGTGAAAAGAAAAAGACCCTCTTCCCGAACGTTGTACTTAGTGCAGGCATAGCTTAGGAGGAGAAAATGGCAGAAGATAAAAGAACTTACGAGTATCTCCCCGATAACTACGAAGAAGAAGTCCTGATGGCCAAGAAAAGGGCCAATAAAGGACACAAAGGTGGTGGCGGTCCTCAGCGTGTTAATATTAACTCGCTCATGGATATTCTTACCATCATGCTTGTTTTCCTGCTTAAGAGCTATGCTACAGACCCGATTAACATTACTCCGGGTCCGGACTTGGATATTCCAAGATCTACATCAATGCTGCAGCCGGCAGCAACTGTTACAGTTACGGTTGCGAAGTCGTCAATCGTTGTTGACAACGAGCCGGTTACAGTCGTTAAGGATGGAAAGGTCGAGGCGTCTCAAAAGCGCGGCGGCGAAGATGCTTATTTCATTATCCCTTTGAATAAGATTTTGGTCGAGGCTGTTGAGAAGAAAAGAAGGCTTGAGGCAATTAACCCGACCGTTAAGTTTGACGGTGTCTGCACAATCGTTATGGATAAAGAGATCCCGTATCGTCTGCTGACTGAGGTTATGTACACTGCAGGTCAGGCTGAGTTCTCGAACTTTAAGTTTGCGACTGTAAGCAGTGCTGGTTAGTTTTTTAGGGCGGTCGGAATCCGACCGCCCGAGAATTTTATGAACTTTGGTTAATTATTGTTGCATTTTTAAGAGGTCATTATGCCCCAGAAGATAACTGAAAGGGTTTTACGAGTAGGAATTATACAAAACGGAAGGCTTCTTGATAATCAGGTGTTCAGACAACCTGAAACCGTTTATATGGGAGATTCCACGAAATCGCACTTTGTTATCCCGTCATCATCTCTTCCAGGCAAGTTCCCTGTTTTTGCATACAAAGGGAATCACTATGAGCTTACCTTAACTAGAGAAATGACAGGTAAGGTTTATAACGGTGACGGTCGTGAGCTGGATGTTTCCGACGCACTGAAAAACGGAACCTTCAAAAAGAGCGGCGGTGTCTTTGTTTATCCTATTTCCAAGGAGATGAAGGGAAAGATCTCAATCGGAGATGTAACAATAGTTTTCCAATTTGTTATGCCCTCGCCGCAACCACCGAAATTGAGGTTGCCGAAGTCAATTAAGGGTTCGTGGACAGAGCGTTTTGACTGGGTCTTTGTTTCGATTATGGTCGGAATGATGATTATCGGTTACTTCTTCTTCGGAGTTTACATCGCGAACGTCCCGGATCCGGAGCCGACAGAGCTTACGGAAGTTCCTAACCGTTTTGCGAAACTTATTGCTCCGGACATCGAGGAGGTTAAGGCAGAAGAGGAACTTAATCTGAAAGAAAAAGAGGAGACTCCGAAAGAGGAGCCGCTTGAGAATGCAAGCGGTGCAGCAACAGCGAAAAAGCAAAAGCTGCCAGAACAGGAAGCTCCGGCTCAGGCTCAGAAGACCCATGAAAAACCGAGAGATGCTTCGACAATCCAGCGTGAGGAGTCGATTCGTACAGCTGAAATGCAGAAAAAAGTCGCAGGAATGGGACTTCTTAAAATGATCGGTACAGTCGGTGAAGGCGGAACGGGCGGCGTTATTGCCGATGTTCTTGGAGACGGCGGTAAGGATAGAGATATCGATTCAGCTCTTGCCGGCGTAAAACAGATAGGTGTCGCAACAAGCTCCTCTCAGCGTAGCAGAAAGGGCGATGCCGGTGCTGTTGAGACTGCTAAAATCGATGACCTTAAGGTCGAAAAATCGTCAGGTGCTGTCGCTGTAAAGGGCAGAACAGAGAAGGCTGTTGTCGGAAAGACATCTGTCGGTGCACCTGAGGTCGACGGCGAAGTCGATTCTGCAAGTGTAGCAAAAACAATTAAAAACAGCAGCAAGGCTGTTAAGAGATGTTACGATAAGGCATTGCTTGCAAATCCTACCCTAAAGGGTAAAGTATCTGTAACAATCGTAATCGGAACTTCCGGTCGTGTTGAAAGTGTTGATATTACCGAAGATACGATTAAAGATCCCGAGGTTGCGAAGTGTATTAAGGGAATTGTCAGCAGGCTTCGTTTCCCGAAACCGGACGGCGGTCCTGCTAGCGTTACATTCCCGTTTGTATTTACTAATTAATTTGTTGTTGAGAGATTTTGATTATGCGTAAATTAACAGTTTTGTTTTTTGGCTTTCTTTTTGTTCTGCCTGTTTGGGCAGAAGAGGAGGGAGATGTGGTCGATCCAAATTCGCTGATGGGAGAGGTAGACGGCTTTTTGGCGTCTATTGCTGCTGCGGAACAGAACATTGCCAGCTTGAGCAAAGAGGCAGAGAAGGCTAAAGACACCAAGTGGCTCAGTTGTGTTAAGGGGCAGGCAAGCAGGGTTTCCGGTTATTCACAAAGTGCTACGCAGATGGCAGGTGAAATTTCCTCAGCAGTAAGCGCCGGCAATATCAGGGAAGCGCAGGGGAAGATGATTAATCTGCGTCAATTCTCTGAAGTTGCGGATGAGGCATATGCTCAGGCTCAGGCATGTGAGAGAAGCAATCCGAACGCAGCCAACACATCTTCGGTCGCAAGAGTTCCTGCTGATGCGGTTAATCCCTCTCCGGTAGATGAAAATACTGTCTCTTCAGATTCTAAAGAAGAGAGTGTTACTGCTGCTATGACATCTGACAACACTGATGGCATGGTTACAGAGTTGGATACATCTTCAGTCTCCGGTTCGGATATGGCTGATGCAGCCGGTCAGGACGGATCTGATATGACAGAGGCTCCGTCAAATTCCAATTCTTCAGATCCTATAACTGCATCAGTTGGAGAAACAACGGAGACTCCTGAGGAGCGTCCTAGTTGGGAAGCGGTAAGTCGTACTGAATAAATTATTGCTTAGGTTTATATCTCATGTTTAACAAAAGATTTTCAAAGGTTACGATCATTGTTCTTATCTTGTTTTTTGTTGCTGGTCTGCAGCTTGTTGCTGACGAGGCTCCGCAAAAGGGTTTCAAAATAACCAAAGATACGATGCTGGATCTTGGTATTACGCTTACCCCTGAGTTTGAGTCAAACACAACAAAGGCTTCCGAAGATACTGTAACGGTAACTGAAGATGCTGATGGAACAACTACAGAAAAGAAGGCAGAGATTATCTCTGATTTGATTCTCCACTATGCTCCTTCTATCAGGATCAAACTCGATGATTCTGACAAGACAGTCGGTTTCGGTGTTTACTTCGATTATAACCATTATCTTGGTCTTGAAGATTCCAAAACATCAAAGAAGCTCTCTGAGCTCGATCTCAAGGCAACGATCCTTGGAGAATTCAACAAGAGCGGTCTGGTGATTTTTGAGTTCAAGGACACTCTTTCAAGATCATCATCTCCGGACGGTCAGGAGCTTTCAGGCAAGCACAGAAATCTGCTGAATGCGTTTGAAACAGCTGTTTCGTTTAAAAATCCGGCTGATACTCTTTTCGGTAAAGTCACGCTTGGAGTTGATTTGAACTATTACGAGGATTCAAAAGACCGTGACGCCATGAAGGACTACAACTATGTATCTGCAATGGCTAATTTCTTCGGAAGATGGAAATTCCTCCCGCGTACAATGGCATTTACCACTGTGGCGGTCAGATATCAGGATTACTACGAATCTTCTATCCGTAGCGCAGCAAGATCGATTCCTTTCAACATCCATGTAGGTCTTATGGGACAGGTTTCCCAGCATATCTCAACGAAGATTTCAGCTGGTTACACGGGAGTCTTCGGGGATGAGGCTAGACACGACTACAATGCAAACCTTGAGATGGTTTTCAAACATGAAAAGGGAACATATCTTGCACTTGGTTACCTCAGAAATGTAAAGCCCTCGGCAACATATTCCTGGTCAGGTACCCACAAGGTCTACCTTAATTTCAACCAGAAGTTTGCCAAGGTATTTCTTGCTGCACTCAATTTCAGTTACTCCTATCTGAATTACGGCAAGTCAATTGAATATTCAGGAAAGGATGAGTGGACTGCACAGAACGATGGTTCTTATACCAACGAGATAAAGGATGATACAGATACTGTTGTAACGAAGTATGAGGTTGTAATGCCTTCAGGCAGACGTGCTGACCATTTAATTCAGCTTACTCCGTCATTCTCATACAATATTCTTGCATGGCTCGGTCTCAAGCTCAGCTACAGCTTCGAGTATAAGGACACGGACTACTACAAGAAAACAGTGGTTGATTATCTCTCTGAAGGAAGCAAGGTAACAACTACATCCCATTACAACTATATTGACCACAGAGTTCTTCTTTCGGTAGTTCTTGACTACTAATTAAATGAAAATTTCCCTTTCTCTTCTTTTTGCAGCTTTTTCGACTCTTATATTGTTTTCTTCTTGTGCAATAAGAGTGGGAGAATCCGATGATTCAAAAGCAAAACAGGGAGTCTCTCTTGCAGTTTCCGACAGCAACGAAGAGGAGGACGACGATTTTGCAATGATTGGTCCAGGTGACCGCCTGGTTATTCAGGTTTATAACGAAAAGGAGCTTTCTGGTTCTTATCAGGTAAGTCCAGGCGGTTTAATCATGTTCCCGTTTATTGGCGAGATCAACGTCAATGGTCTCAATAATTTTACCCTTGCAGCAAAAATTTCAGATCTTTTACGTGACGGATATATAAAAAATCCAAGTGTTACGGTTCTTGTTGATGATGTTATCAGTAAGAGGATCTTTGTCCTTGGACAGGTAAAAAATTCAGGAAGCTTTCCTATCAAAGCGAGAATGAGCGTTGTCGAGGCGATCACTCTTTCAGGAGGATTCACCCAGACGGCAGATCTGAACAATGTCGTTGTTACAAGGAAAGAAGCCGACGGGAGAGAGAAGCGCTATGTTATTAACATCCAGTCGATAGTAAACGGCTCAAAAGAGAATTTTTACCTTAGAGCCGGTGATATTATTTTTGTCGGAGAACGTTTCTTCTGATGAATGAGCAGGAAATTGATATCAGGCAGCTGCTGGTAGCCTTTAGACGGCACCTGTATTTCTTTATAGCTGTTGTTATCGTTGTTGTTACTTTTACGATAGTCTACCTTAATCGTCTGCCCAAGATATACGATGCTACAGCCACTATAGAGCTTGATGTGAAGTCATCTGATGTGCTTGGAAAGCAGATTGACTTTATGCAGAATCAGGGTGCGCCTAATTCTCGTTTAGCTGAGTTATATTACAACACTCAGTACGAAATCATTCAAAGCCGCGCAGTGGCGCAGAAGGTTCTTGAAATGATTCCCGGCGATAACGTTTTGGAATATCTTGGGGTCGATCTTACGGAAATTCCTCCGGAAAAAGTTGCTGATATTGATCCGATCGCTATTTTTTTGAAGCGTCTTTCAGTAAACAGCAAAAAAGAGACAAGCATTATAGAGATAACGGTAGAGGATCGTGATCCGGAAAAGGCTCAGTTCTTTGCCAACGCGGTTGCAGAGGCATACATAGAGTTCAATCTTGAAAAAAAATATGTTGAAACAAAGGATGCGGCACGCTGGCTCACTGACCAGAGTATAAGCTTGAAAAAGAGTCTGGAGGATTCGGAGGTCTCTCTTTTCGAGTTCAAACAGGACAACAATGTTCTTGCAACAACCTTTGAGGCAAAACAGCAGCTTCTGACAACCAAAATCGTAAAGCTGACCGATATCCTGACAACGCAGGAGATTGCCAAAAACGCTCTTGATGCCAAGATAGAGGAGTATTCAAAGCTGAATCTCGACAATCCTGAGGATGCTTTTTTGAAAGAGATCAGCAACGACAACAAGATGGTCGATGCACTCAAGAACAAATATTTCGAGATCAATTCGCAGATCCGCGAAATGGAGCAGTTCTATGGCGAAAAGCACCCGAAATATATGGCTCTTGTTGCCGAGAGGGATTCGCTGAAAGAGGCTCTGAGAAAGGAGGTCGAGCTTGTAATCAGAAGCTACAATCTTGAACTCAGTACCCTTGAAAGCGAGATAAAAAAGAACAGAAGTATGCTCAGCACGGCGCAAAAGGATGCTCTTGAGCTTAATAAGCTTGATATAAACTACAGCAAACTGCTTCGCGAGGTAGAGACGAACAAAAAGCTTTACGATATCGTCCTGGAGCGCTCGAAACAGGCTGATTTGAGCTCGCTTCTGAAGAATAACAATGTCCGTCTGATAGATAAGGCGCTCAAAGCGAAGAACCCTGTAAAGCCGAACAGACCAAGATTTATTATTGTTGGTTTTGCTATCGCAATTATTCTCGGCTTCGGTTCAATCTTTGTTATCGAGTTCTTTGACACTAAATTCAGAAGTTTCAGCGAATTGGAAAAGGCGTCAGAACTGCCGATTCTTGCGGTCGTTCCTAAGTTCAAGCCTCCGGAGGATGCCAAATTCCCGGAAATCTCTTTTGAGGAGAAAAGCAAGCAGTCTCTGGCTACCGAGGCATTCAGAACGCTTAGGACAAATATCAAGCTGGGCAACTACGACAAAAATATCAAAACCATGCTTGTTTCAAGCTGCCTGCCTCACGAAGGAAAAACGACGGTCTCGTCAAACATCGGTGTCGGCTATTCCATTGCCGGGAAACGCGTTCTGCTGATTGATGCCGACCTTAGAAAACCCAGACTTCACAAGGTTTTCGGACTTGAACACGAGGTCGGGCTTTCAACTCTTATAATAGGCGACTGCACGGTGGATCAGGCTATCAACAAAAATGTCTACGAGGGCATTGATGTCATAACTGCCGGTGAAATTCCGCCAAATCCAGCAGAGCTTCTTGAAAGCTCTCGTTTTGCCGATATAATCAAGCAGCTTTCGTCGATGTATGATATCGTGATCCTCGATACTCCGCCTGTTGTGCCGGTATCGGACGCGGCAACGATTGCATCGCTGGTGGACGGAGTTGTTCTGGTCGTTAATATTGCCAAAACGCCGAAGGATATTCTCAGATCAGCTATTGCCGGTCTGAAGAAACCGACAATCCACCTGCTTGGAATCGCAGTCAACAACTTTGATGTAAGGCAGGAGAAGGGTTATAATTCCTACTACGGCTACTCGTACTCGAGGTCGTCGTACAGGACGCACTATTATTATTACTATTCGGAAGAGAATGGTGAAAGGGTCAAAAAGAAAAAACATAAGTAGTTTCCTGATAGTTTTGCTGTTCGGAATTCTGTTTGCGGCTTGCGAATCGCCGTACATGGTCAAACACCCTGTAGCTGTAGGTGATGTTTACTATCTTTATGCGACATACTACAGCGATGAATACAACGGCAAAGGTATGGCGAACGGCGAGGCTTTTTCAAACAGTGCCATGACCTGTGCGGCCCGAGGTTTTCCGTTCGGTACGGTTCTTGAGGTCTATTCCATTGACACGGGCGATTCTGTCGAGGTCGTCGTTACAGACAGACCCGGCAAGAATGTTGTTGACCTGACAAAGTCTGCATTCGAGAGGATCGCGCCTCTGCAGTCAGGTAAGATCCGCGCAAAAATCAAGGTCGTTTCGCTCTCCTCTGACACAAAGCAGGCGGAGAGTAAGCCTGTGGTGCAGAAGAGCGAGCCTGAAAAGCAGGATGAGACCGTGCAGGAGGAGCCGGAAAACAAAGAGCCTGAACAGGAAAATAAGGCTGAGGAAGAGACTCAGGAGGCCGGCTTTTATACGATTTCACTTAACTCGTTCGGCAGCCTGAACGAGGCAAAAAATTTCCAAAACGTACTTGACGAGGATACTTTTATATACACTGAAGGTTCATCGTTCGAGGTGCGTTACGGGAAGTACGACTCGAAAGAGAAGGCCGACGAAGATTTGAAAAGCAAGTTTTCTGAGGTTAAAACTGCAAAGGTGGTTCCGCTGAAGGAACTGTGATAATTTACTGTCCGGAGGATAAAATGAAGTTCAAGATTTTGATTTCGCTGTTTGTTTTGTTGATGATCACACCGGTTTACGCTCAAAAGATCGCCTTTATCGACGTTAAAAAGGTTTGGTCATCGTCCAAAGAGGTCGAGGTAGAGAGAAAGAAAGTCGAGGCGATGCTCAAGCAGAGCCAGGATGCCCTGAAGGCTAAAGAGGCTGAACTCATGAAGCTTCAGGAGAAGATAAAGAAAGAGGGAAAGCTCGCGACCGAAGAGGCTCAGCAGGCGATGCTCGAGGAGTACCAGAAGAAGGCTTACGAGCTTCAGACAATGGCTCAGCAGGAAGAGAAAAAGCTTGCGGCCAAAGATGCTGCCGCTCAGGAGGAGTTTGTCGAGAAAGTTAAAAAAATCGCGATGAAAATCGCTCTGCAAAAGGGTTACGACATTGTCCTTCCGAAGGAGCAGACACTCTATTCGGATGACAAATATGATATTACAAAGCTGGTAATCGAGCAGATAAACAAGTAATTCAGTCACTTTATTTTTCTTCCCAACATTTTTTTTGTTTTTTCCGCAATAATTTACAGAATCATATAGCTTTTTGTTTCGATATGGTTTCAAGTCGGCACGGAGGGTATTTATGCTTGAAAGGTATGACAACTACCAGCTGGTTTCAAAGATTGCTTCAGGCGGTATGGCTGATATTTTTCTTGCCAAGCATGTCAATTCGCCTGCAAATTCGATGCCGATTGCCATTAAAAAAATCAAAAAGCAGCATTCGTCGGATCCTGTATTTATCGAAATGTTCCTTGCCGAGGCAAAAAATATATGCAACCTGAATCACGAGAATATCGTTAAAATTTACGATTTCGGCAAGTTCGATGAACAGTATTTCATCGCCATGGAGTTCGTTTTCGGCCAGGATCTCGGCTCAATTCTGAAAAAGCTTGCCGAAAAGGGCGAGAAGATGCCTCTCAGCCTTACGCTTGAGGTCATGCTCGGCGTCCTGGCGGGGCTGGATCATGCCCACAATGCCTGCGGAATTGACGGAGAACCGCTGAATATCATCCATATGGATATGAACCCTAACAACATTCTGATCTCCTACGACGGTAAGATCAAAATCGTGGATTTCGGTATTTCTCAAACGCATTCCGGTTCAAAGGGGGCAAAGCAGTCGGCCGGAATACGCGGGACATATGCCTATCTTTCCCCGGAACAGTGCAGAGAGGAGCAGGTAGACCGCCGCAGCGATATCTTTTCGGTCGGAATAATCCTTTACGAGATGCTGACGGGAAAACCTCTTTTCAAGCAGCTTGAAAGTGATGCGGCGATCATAAATGCCATTGTCAATTCAGAAATTACGCCTATCGAGTGGCTTTTGCCGGATATAGATCCGCGTCTTAGCGCGATCGTTTCGAAGGCGCTGGCCCAGGATCCGGATCTGCGCTATTCAACTGCAGCCGAGATGCGTGATGATATAATGCAGATTTACAATTCTCTTGAATTCGATCCTTCGAAGGAGATGCTCTATTCCTATGTGAAAAAGCTCTTCCCCGCGCACTTTATCAAGATCACAAAGCTTATCGAGCAGGCTCAGACTGAGTATCTGATGGATGAACTTTTCAACGATATCGGCGAATTCGAAGAGCTCGACCAGAAACAGAAAAAGAAGAGTCAGGAGGAGGTCGAGCATAAGGAAAACAACGAAAAAAAGAGGAAAAACACCTTTCTGATTCTGCTCGGAAGCGGCATCTTTGTAGGGCTTCTCGCAATACTGGCTTTGGTCAAATTCTCCTTTATCGATCCTGATGTAAAAACGGTTACAGTTGCGATCTTTTCGGATCCGGCCGGCGCCGAGATCTATCTGGACGGCGAATTTACCGGCAAAGTGACCAGCACAGAGCTTCTGCTTGAAATAGGCAAGGAGTACATCATCGAGTTCAAAAAGGGGGATCTCAACGGCGGTGTAAAATTCACGCCGACTCTCGAAAACAGGTATGTCAACATGGTTTTGCAGAAGCGGGACGAATAATGGCAAAGCCATGCGTTACGATAGGACTCAGTTCCGGAGAGATCCTCTATTCAAGCGTCAATACGGTCGATTTGATGGGTGCGTTTCTCGATTTTTATGTGGAACATCCGGTCGAAACAATTCCAAAAGAGTTTTTTGACGACGTCAAGCTGTTGATTTCATTGGGAGCGCTTTATATGGCGTTTATGCCTGACGACGGCTTTTTTGCATGGACGCTCTCTCTCCCGGAGAGTTTTCGCAAAGTCTTTGCCGCCTTCGACGCCTCGACCAGGAGCTTTGTTGCGAGGTCTCACTTATGGCAGCCTGATGTTTATGAGAAAACACCGCGTCTGGCCCTCCAGAGCGTTTCTCAAAGGCTTAATCTGAACGCTGTTTCAACTTTTGACTGTATTGAAAACCTTTCTTCTGGCGATATGATCAGGCACCTTTTTGTAAAGCATCTGCACGATAACGGCTTTTCCGATTACCGCATCGAGGCTTCGGGAGAAGAGCTTCGGCTGAAATATTCCGGCGAAGATGCGGGCGAATGCGATGATATGTTCAGGATCCCGCTGACCTTCAGATGCGGCTGTACAAAGGAGCGTGTAGCCTCTGTTTTTTCGGGGATTTCGAAGGCTGACAGGGATTTTTTGTTCGAAAAAAGCAAAACTGTAATGGTAGAGTGTCCGCGCTGCGGGATGAAATATGAATTGAGGAAAAATGAAATCAAATGAAATTTCAAAAGTTTTTCTCTTTTTCCGGAATGACGGCAAGCGTGTCTCCGAGCAGGCTGAGATCCGTGATTTTATCATTGAAGAGTGCGGGAAACGCGGGAGCTCCGTTACCGGGGATGTGCAGGATATAGATCCCGGGACTCTTGCAGTTGCCGTCGGCGGTGACGGTACTTTTCTCTCATGTGCAGCTATAGCCTTTGCGCACCGGATTCCGATCGCCGGGATAAATGTCGGTCACCTCGGCTTCCTTGCGGAGATCAATCCGGATGAACGGGAACTGATATCTTCGGTTTTAAGGGGAAATTTCGATGTGAGAGAAAGGATGATGATGGATGTCTCTGTTTTTCGCTCTGAGGCCGAAATCTTTCGTTTTACGGCATTGAATGAAGTGACGATCCACCGAGACATGCGGAACCCGATGCTCCTTCTCGGAATAGAGTACGACAGCGAGGAGATGCCGTTCTGGAAGGGTGACGGGCTGATCGTCGCCACTCCGACAGGGTCTACAGCCTACAATCTCTCCTGCAACGGACCGATCATATACCCGACTGATGCGGCTTTTGTCATCAATGCGATCTCCCCGCACGCTCTGACGCATCGTCCGATTGTCGTGCCGGCGGAGGGCGAGATCAGGGTCACTGCGAAGGAGTGCGTGAAGGGTGTCCTGACATGTGACGGAAACAATACGATCGAGGTTTTTGAAAACGATGTGGTTGTTATCCGTAAGAATCCTGTTCCGCTCGAAACGGTAATAAACCCGAAACGGAATTTTTTTAATATCCTTTCCGAAAGACTGCATCTCGGGAAGAGACTTTAGGAGAAAAATGTCTAAGAAATCAAACAAGTTACCTGATATAGCCCCAGGTGAGTTCGAGAGGCTTTTCAGCCAGTCGCAAAAGAAAACGCCTGAACCAGGGGAGGATTTTGCATCTCTTCTGGACGAATATTCCGACATAGATTTTGATGTCCATCTGCACGAGAAGGAGTCTTCTCCGGAGGCTCAGAAGGAGCTTTTCGCCAAACCAAAAATCAAAGAGATCGATCTCCACGGGCTTTTAAAGGAGGAGGCGGAGGATCTTGTCAAATCGGCGGTCCGCGATATGTTCCGCCTGAATATTTCGATGCTGAAGATCATTACGGGGAAGGGGATCCACTCTAAATTCGGGGCGGTCCTTCCGCTTGCCGTCAACGATCTTCTGGCTGAATTCAAGGCGGCGCACGCGATTTCCAAATTCACGTGGGAAAAGAGCAGGATCGAGGATTCCGGGTATGTGTATGTCTTCAGATAACGCTACTCCCGCCACCTTGCAGCGGATCGGGCTGAAATCCAGGCTGGTCAAATCCTACCTTAAGATCGAAAGCGACGCTCAGATCGAAGATTGTTGCAGAAAATGGTCCGGCCTGAGCGAGATAGCTGTCGATACCGAATATGACTGCAATTTTCACAGCTACGGAAGTCATCTCGGGCTGATCCAGATCCATGACGGAACCGATTTTTACATAATTGACCCTTTGAGCAGCCAGGTCACGCCAGGCGGGTTGCGTCTTTTTTTTGAGAGTCCTGTCGAAAAGGTGTGGTTCGACGCCAGAGGCGATTATTCCATTGTAAAAAAGATGTACGGCTTCGAAATCAGCAATGTCTTTGATCTTTTCCTGTTCGCGGGCCAGCTCGGATTCAGCGGGAATCTCTACAAAATGATCGAAAACTACCTCGGGATCATAGTCGAAATAAACAAGAAGAAGAACCAGCGTACAAACTGGCTTAAGCGTCCGGTCGCTCCGGCGAATCTTGAGTACGCGCTTCTGGATGTCTGCTATCTGATCGAACTGAAACAGCTGCTGTGCGAAGAGTTTCTCGGAAAGAACCCGAATGGAAATATCGGGGAGTTCAAAAGAGCCTGCGCACAGTCCCGTGAGAAGACGAGAGTCGACAAAGTCCACCGTCCGCCGTTCTGGTCGATGCTCAGCTCCACCGAAAAAAGATATGCCGCCGCGCTTTGGAAGCTTCGCGATGAGCTGGCAAGATCGCTGAATATCCCGGTCGGCTTTTTCCTGCAGAAACAGGTCGTCACTGATCTGGCAAAGAGGCGTCCTAAGACGAAAGAGGAGCTTTGCATCCGTCTGCGCCGTGCAAACAAAAAGATTTCCAATGCTGCTGTCGACAGGTTCTGGGCTGTTTTTGAAAGACAGAAGCCGGAAGGCGGATCCGATTAAGAGTCCCTCACCTCTGTGGTTTCTTCTTTTCTTTCCGGTACAAGACTTTCACCCTTAAAAAACTCGGAATCCTTGTATTTCTTGGCAATTTCGGAGGCTACGAGACAAATTATCGCGAAGGTCGGAACCGCGGTCAAAACACCGAGGATCCCGCCTATTTCGGCACTTCCGAAAATTGCGATGATCACCAGGACCGGGTGCATACCGACCTTTTTGCCTACGATGTTCGGAGTGATGAAGATCGTGTCGCAGATCTGGATTATCGTGAAGACGATGAGAACTTTTAAAGCTGCAAAGGCTCCCGAGGTCAGAGCCGCAAGAACAAGTGTAACCGAGATCCCGGTAAAGAGCCCGACATAGGGGACAAAGCAGAGGATCCCTATCATCATTCCCAGACTGAAGGCGTTTTCGATGCCGGCAATCGTAAGACCGAGCGCGTAGAGTGAGCCCAGAATGAAGCAGACGATCAGCTGCCCGCGGATAAAGCCTGCAAGGACTCTGTCGATCTTATCGAGCCAGAAATCGACGCTTTTCTTTTTGTTCGGCGGTATGAACTGGGCTATTTTTGCCTTCATCTCCGAGTATCGGGAGCTGATGAAGAAGGTCACGACAACCAGAATCAGCAGGTCGAGGGCGAGTGAAGCAAGCGAAAACGTCTGTTCCACAAGGCTGCCAACAACCGATGACGCCGATGAAAAAATCTCCTTGCCGTGTGATTCAACGATGCTCAGGAGCTCTTCCTTTTTGTAGTATTGCTGGAGATCGATGTCGAACCTTGCCGCCTGACCGTTGATCCAATCCCAAAGCGAGGCGATGCTTGCGCTCCAGTCAAAGCGCATCAGCTGCTCGATTATGCCCGGCACGATGATCAGCCCGAGAAGCAAGAGGGCAAGAACGAGCAAAAACAGGACGAAGGCGGTCATTATCGCTCTGGGTAGCTTTACTTTCGATGAGAAGAAGTTGACCAGAGGCTCGATGGCGTAGGCGATGAAGAACGAGAGGATCAAAATCGTCATGACGGTCGGCGCAGCCTTCAGCAGGAAGAAGAAGAGCGCCAGGACCATCAGGGGGATCCACCCCTTTTTGTCGAAAAAGAAGTAGAAGAACTTTTCTCTCAGCGTGATTTTGTCCATTTTAGAACTTTGTCGTTCTCATAACATTCTTTACAAGGCACTTGAAGGTGTCAAAGACGCCGATACCCTTCGACGCTGTTGCAAAAAATTCGGGGTAAAGCTGCTTGGGGTTGAAGATCTCCCGAAGTTCTGCCGGCTGCAGGATATTCTGCAGGTCGCTTTTGTTGTACTGCAGGACAAGCGGGGTCTTGCTTAGCGTGAGCGAGTTCAGAAGCATATTCTGCTTGAGATTCTCCATACTTTCCAAATTCGCGTCCATGCACTCTCTTTGCGAATCGACGACAAAAACGATGCCGTCGCAGCCGCTCAGGACAAGCTTTCTTGAGGCGTCGTAAAAGACCTGGCCTGCGACCGAGTAGAGATGTATGCGCAGCCTCATGCCGCGGATCGTTCCAAGATCGAGCGGCAGAAAGTCAAAAAAGAGCGTTCTGTCGGTATCTGTCTTTATTGAGACCAGCTTGCCGCGGATCTCCGGCAGCGTGTGGTTGTAAATGTACTCGACATTCGTTGTCTTTCCCGATAATCCTGCCCCGTAGTAAACCAATTTTAGGTTGATTTCTTTGAGGATCTTGTCTACCTGAACCATAAATTATCTCCGAAATCAGTTAAAATCAGAATCTTCCCTCAACAAGGAACATGAGCGAGTGGATGTGAGTTACATTGTCGTCGTCGAATTCGCTTTTGTATGTTCCGTCATCCTGTGCGACCATCTTCTGCCTGTTGTGGTCGTAGGTGTAGCCGTACTCGAGCATCGCCGTGAAGGAGCTGCTGAACTGGTACTTGAGGTTGGCCTTGATGAAGTAAATATTTGAAGCGCTCTCTCCGGCCGGAAGCATCTCACGCGTTCTGTCGAAGGCGTCGCTGACAGCGTCCGTCGAGAGTCTTTCGCGGATGACCATCGTATTTTTGTGACCGTTTGCATCGTAAACCGTGTAGGTCGCCGGGATTTTGTAGCCGAAGCTCGCGCCGATCCAGAAGTTGTAGAAGAAGTAGTCAGCGGTGAGCATGAAGAGGTGCTCCGGGCTCTGGTCGGCATCCTTCGGAATGGTGTTCCACGGCGTTACGCCGGGAGCGTCGAACGACATGAAGGCGAGGTTCCTGAAGCTGTACATGAAGAGTGCGCGGAGCCCTTTCCAGCGGAAGCCGAGGTCAACAGCAGCACCGTGACCGAAGTAGTCAGCCGTGATCGAGGTGTTGTCATCTTCCGTCAGGACAGAGAGGTAGTCCGCATTCTGAAGTCTTTCGTTCTGGAAGAGGTATTCTGCTCTGATCCTCCATGAAAAATCCGATGTATAGTCGGGCGAGACCCATGTTCCGTCAGCATACGAGTTGATCCCGAGCGGGTCGCCGAACCTCGAACCGTAGTTGTAGTCGATGAAGGCGTCGATGCCGTAAGAGATGATCGAGTCGTCTGCTCCGTTACTGAGCAGGTGCTCGGCGATGTTCACGTTGTCGCCCTTGTCGATGAAGGCGCCCTGGATGCTTGCGCGGACGTTGTGTTCGGTATTGTTGATGTGCTTCGCGTTGTAGGTGAGACCTCCGAAATATCCGTAAACCGTCTCCTTGGGTACGATCTCGGTCGAAAGCTTATCGGTTTTCGACTGCGCGTGGGCCTTGAAGCCGAAGTAGACCGAAAAGTCGCTGTAGCCGTAAAGGACCTGGAATCCGGGCACCGGCGAAGATTCGCTCTGCGGCCATACCGATGCGTTTGCTCCCCATCTGAGTCCGCGGAAGGTGCCTATCGCGATGTTGTCCGCGTTGTATGGATAGAGCGTGATGTTGAATCTGTTTTTCGACGGGTGGCGGAAGTCGATCTCAAGGAAGGATCTGTCCTCCTTGAGTGAGGTGATCAGCTTGTCGGAAAGCGAATCGACCGAGTTGTACATTGCGAACGAAAGCGACATCCTTGCCGTCAGGTAGGGGAGAAAGCCCTTCTCTTCGTGGAAAAGCGAGAGCTTTGTCGAGCTTTTTACGTTGTTGGAGTAACCGTAGACCCTGTCGGCAAAATCTTCGTACTCGTAGCGCGAGCCGATATCCCATTTCGGTGAATACTGCGAATTGTCGCGAAGGTTGTCATCGCCCATGATGAAGGAGATGCTGCTCTTCGTGTAGCTTGTCTGGATGAGGCCGTTGCCGTCGTACCTGTCTTCGGGCTCGGCTTCCTGCTTTCCCTCTTTTTCTGCCTCTTCCGCCGGTTTCTCGGCCTCGGCTTTTTGAGCTTCTTCAGCCTTTTTTGCCTCTTCGGCCTTTTGAGCCTCTTCAGCCATGCGGGCCTCCTCGGCCTTTTTCGCTTCGGCATCGCGTTTTGCGAGCTCCTCGTCAACCGTTTGACGGATGAGTTTCGAGAGCTCCTCCTTCGACATCACGATCTTGTCGCTGTCGTTCTGGGCAGGCGCGGGTTCGGCAGCTCCTGCAGCCTCAG
>JAEEGL010500224.1_pt1 | contig 31859 bp, 30 predicted proteins | sample 9134231 | NCBI WGS metagenome assembly JAEEGL01 (sample SAMN16246548, study PRJNA631951) | gut metagenome | biome: gut microbiome; feature: rumen; material: fiber-attached | host: Bos | place: Iran: Karaj | collected 2018-10 | reverse complement strand
TGGAACGCTCCACCGTGTCAGGCAGCACTCGCAAGCTGAAACGGCAGAAAGGCACCGGCGGCGCCCGTGCAGGTAGCATCAAGAGCCCGACCATCCGCGGCGGTGCCACCGTGTTCGGACCTCATCCTCGCGACTACGGCTTCAAGCTCAACAAGAAAGTGAAACGTCTCGCCCGCTTCTCCGCCTTCACCTACAAACAGCAGGAAGGCTGCATCACCGTGGTGGAAGACTTCACCTTCAGCGAGCCCAAGACCAAGGAGTACAAGGCCATGCTCAAGAACCTCAAGCTTGAGGGCAAGAAGACCCTTCTGCTGCTCCCCGAGAACAACAGAAACGTCTATCTTTCCGGCCGCAACCTCCAGCGCACCAATATCATGCGCGCCATCGAGGCCAATACGTATCATGTGCTTAACGCCAACAACCTCATCATCTGCGAAAGCAGCCTCAAGGAGTTGGACAAGATGTTAGGCGAATAATTCAATCACCTTAAAAACCCGAAACAATGAGTTGCATTATAAAACCCATCATCAGTGAAAAGATGACCACCGTGGCCGAGAAGTACAACCGCTACGGTTTCATGGTGACGCGCGAGGCTACGAAACCCGAGATCAAACGCGAGATCGAGTCTGTCTACAACGTGAAGGTGGTGCGTGTGAATACGCTCATCCAACGCGGCAAGACCACTGCCCGCAACACCAAAGCCGGTGTCATCTATGGTCAGAAAAACAATTTCAAGAAGGCTTACGTCTTCGTGGACAAAGACCAGAAAATCGATTTCTACAGTAACATTTAATAATGGTTATAGGTTATGGGTTATGGGTTATTGAAGTCTGGACAAACCGTTTGCACCATTCTCAATAACCACCGAATAACCAATAACCACTAACCAATAACCCTTAAAGAAAATGGCATTAAAAAAGTACAAACCAGTAACGCCGGGTCAGCGCTTCAAAGTGATCAGCGCGTATGACGACATTACCACCAGCAAGCCCGAAAAGAGCCTCCTGGCTCCCAAGCACAGCACGGGCGGCAGAAACAGCAGTGGTAAGATGACGATACGGTACCGCGGAGGCGGTCATAAGCAGATGTATCGCATCATTGATTTCAAGAGAAACAAGGATGGTGTTCCGGCCACCGTTAAGACCATTGAGTACGATCCGAACCGCTCGGCACGCATCGCCCTGCTGTTCTACGCCGATGGCGAAAAACGCTACATCGTGGCGCCTCACGGCATCAAAGTGGGCCAGCAGATCATCAGCGGCAGCGGCGTCTCCCCCGACCTTGGCAACTGCCTCCCCGTCGGCGAGATCCCGTTCGGCTCCATTATCCACAACATCGAGATGCGCCCGGGTCAGGGTGGCAAAATCGCCCGCAGTGCCGGCAGCTACGCACAGCTGATGTCACGCGACGGCCGCTATGCCATCATCAAACTGCCCTCAGGCGAAACCCGCATGATCCTCTGCGCTTGCAAGGCCACCATCGGCATCGTCTCCAACGGAGACCACAGCCTTGAGGTGTCCGGCAAGGCCGGTCGCAGCCGCTGGCTCGGCCGCCGTCCCCGCAACCGTGGCGTTGTCATGAACCCTGTCGATCACCCGATGGGTGGTGGTGAAGGCCGTGCATCCGGTGGACATCCTCGTTCCCGCAACGGTATGCCTGCAAAAGGTTACAAGACCCGTCGCCCGAAGAAGAACTCCAACCAGTACATCGTTGAAAGAAGAAAAAAATAACCTAAAAGCTATACGTTATGAGTCGTTCATTAAAAAAAGGACCGTATATACATTACAAACTGGAACAACGTGTCATCGCTGCTCAGGAGTCTGGCAAGAAATCGACCATCAAAACCTGGTCTCGCGCTTCCATGATCTCCCCCGATTTCGTTGGCCTCACCATCGCTGTGCATAACGGCAACAAGTTCATCCCGGTCTATGTCACCGAGAACATGGTGGGTCACAAACTCGGCGAGTTCGCCCCGACCCGTATCTTCCGCGGCCACGCAGGACAAAAGGACAAAGGCTCCAAGTAATCGCCTCCCCTTTTGAATTAGGTTATCTTCCTTCGAATTATTTTATACTGAATATGTTTCGAGCCACCGCACAAGACGGTGGCTCTTTTTTGCATTGTAGAGATGTGCCATGGCGCGTCTCTACAACGTACAAAAAAGGAGGACAAACACCGTTGTCCTCCTTGAACTATTTAACCGTTAACCGTGTGACCGATTAACCGTTTAACCATTATTTCAGCACGCCGAGTTCCTTGCCGATCTTCGTGAAGGCGGCAATGCACTTGTCGAGGTGCGCGGGCTCGTGGGCGGCGGAAATCTGCACGCGGATGCGGGCTTGGTCTTTCGGCACCACGGGGTAGTAGAAACCGGTGACGTAGATGCCTTCCTCCTGCAGCTTGGCGGCCATCACCTGCGACAACTTGGCGTCATACAGCATCACGGCGCAGATGGCGGACTCGGTCGGTTTGATGTCGAAACCGGCGGCTTTCATCTTGCCCACGAAATACTCGGTGTTGCTGTGCAGCTTGTCTTGCAGCTCGTTGGTCTCCGACATGATATCGACCATCTTGCAGCCGGCAGCCGCCACCATCGGAGGGATGGAGTTGGAGAAGAGGTACGGACGGGAGCGTTGGCGCAACATGTCGATGATCTCCTTCTTGCCGGTGGTGAAACCGCCGATGGCGCCGCCGAAGGCCTTGCCCAGCGTGCCGGTGAGGATTTCGATCTTGCCGCGCAGGTTGTAACGCTCGGTCACGCCGCGACCGGTGTTGCCCACCACGCCCGCGGAGTGTGACTCGTCAACCATGACCATGGCGTCGTACTTCTGTGCCAGTTCGTAAATCTTGTCGAGGGGGCAGACGTTGCCGTCCATGCTGAACACGCCGTCGGTGACGATGATGCGGAAACGCTGGGCCTGTGCGGCTTTGAGCTGCTCTTCCAGGTCGGCCATGTCGGCGTTTTTGTAACGGTAGCGGACCGCCTTGCAGAGACGCACGCCGTCGATGATGGAAGCGTGGTTCAGCGCGTCGGAGATGATGGCGTCCTGTTCGGTGAGCAGGGGCTCGAAGACACCGCCGTTGGCGTCGAAGCAGGCTGCGTAGAGGATGGTGTCCTCAGTGCCGAAGAATTCGGCGATCTTCTTTTCCAAAGCCTTGTGCAGGTCGGAACAACCGCAGATGAAACGCACGGAGGCCATGCCGTAGCCGTGGGTGTCCATCGCTTCCTTGGCGGCAGCGATCAGACGCGGGTCGTGGGCGAGACCCAGGTAGTTGTGGGCGCAGAAGTTCAGCACCTTGCTGCCGTCCTGCAGCGTGATCTCACCGCTTTGCGGAGAAGCGATGATGCGTTCGTTCTTGTACAAGCCGGCTTCCTTGATGTCGGCCAATTCCTTTTGAAGATGTTGTTGAAAGTTGGTGTACATAATTTATTTGGTTTATTGTTTATAGTTTAATGTTTACGCGTTTACACGTTTACTACCCCTAAGCCTGTAAGCCTGTAAGCCTGTAAGCCTGTAAGCCTGTAAGCCTGTAAGCCTGTAAACTTACAAAGAGGTTGCAAAAGTACAAAAAATAATGAAAGATGATCCATTTCGGATTATAATTTCGGGCGCAGTTGCTTATAGGTTTCCGCCGCGGCCGTCGCGTGGCCGATGGCCTCCTCCAGTGTCACCTCCTTCTCGTCCAGGGTGGCGGGGATATAGCCCATTTCAAGGGCCTTTTCGCCGGTGTAGGCGAAGTAGGTGCAGGTGCATTCGGCGCAGCAGACCCCGTCGGGACTGAGGATCTCGCCATGCACGATGGCTATGTTGCGGCGATGCTCCACCAACTTGGCGTTCAGCCGGATATAGGGCCAAAGGGTGCTCACCGGCTTGCGGTAACGCATCTCCATTTTGGCGGTCACACCCGAGGTCTGCAGCTGGTAGAAGACCACCCATCCGCAGATTTCGTCGAGCAGCGTGGCCTGGATGCCGCCGTGCAGCGTGTCGATCCAGCTCACGTGATTCGGGTTCGATTTCCAGATGGAGACGACCTGCTCGCCGTCCCAGTAGAAGTGCATGTGCACGCCGAGCGGGTTGTTCGGGTTGCACCCGAAACAGTTGTATCCCTGTGTGTTCCCTATCCAAGGGTTGATGATGGTTTGCATTTTAGATTAAGGTTTGAGGTTTGAACTTTGAAAGGTGGCAAAAGTACATTTTTTTTGAAATGAGAAAAAATGTATCTTTGCGGTTCGAAACTTTAAATGTAAATGTTATGAGTTACAAAATTATTGACGTGGAAGGCATTGGCGAAATTTACGCCGGAAAATTAACCGAAGTGGGCATCAACACCGTCGAGGAATTGCTGGAAAAGGGCAAGAAACCGGCCGGCCGTGCCGAATTGGCGGAGAAAACAGGCGTCTCCCCGAAACTGATTCTCACCTGGTGCAACCATGCCGACTTGATGCGCATCAACGGCGTGGGCCCTCAATTCTCCGAACTGCTGGAAGCCGCCGGCGTGGATACCGTGAAGGAGTTCCGCCATCGCGTGGCCGAAAATCTCTTCGCCAAAATGACCGAAATCAACGAACAGAAACACCTCGTGGGCCGCGTACCCTCTGTCGCTGAACTTCAGAAGATGATCGACCAGGCAAAGGAAATCGAACCCATGATGGAGTATTAGGAATCGTAGAGACACAAAAATCATGTGTCTCTACTTTTTTTGTATCTTTGCAGCTCGATTTTAAAAGACAATTATGGACGAAAACCTGTGTAATTTATTGATAACGAAGGGAGAACTGAAACAGAACATCTTTTCAGTCACGATGGACACGATGCAGCTCTTCAAGGATGCCGCGAAAGGTTTCGAAGAGTATTACCGCGACCACTATGCGGACGACCACGACAACATCCCGGTGCTTTTCACCAACAAGAACCAGTATCAGTTCATGCTGAAGTTCGGCGGCGATGTGCTCATTTTCCTGATGCACACCAACGTCTTCGAGTTCTCGCGTGAACACGAGGTGATGCGCACGCCCTATATCAAGGAGGACCGCGACCGCTCCTACTGCGGTATGATCCAGATTTTCAACTTCCTGGGCGATTCCCTGAAATACGACCGCGTCAATGACCTGGGTTACATGATCGGGCGTATCTTCATCAACAAGGAGGGACACTATTATATTGAAGGCAAACGCGAGTTGGCGCAGGTGATCAACAATTTCAGCACCAACGAGATTTCCGCCGACGCTGTCGCCCAAATCCTCAATTCCGCCATCCGGTACACGCTCAATTTTGACCTTTTGGTGCCGAATTACGAGGATATGAAGATCATCACCGTGAACGATATCCTTCAATTGGAAGAGCAAACCAACCTTCTCAGGACTGGTAAACGCCTGGGATTCAGGTTTGAGCAGGATAAAGCCGAGTGAAAAATTTTTTTTGGGAAATTGACGCGGCGTATTGAAAAAAAGTGTATTTTTGCCGCGTCAATTTGATACCTGATGCCGGGTTCGTCTAGTCGGCCTAGGACGTAAGATTTTCATTCTTAAAATCAGGGGTTCGAATCCCCTACCCGGTACAAAAAAAGCAACCCCTTAGGGTTGCTTTTTTCATGCAAGGCTGTCGCCCCCTCCCTTACCCAACGAGTTGTCCGATCATGCTCCGGTTCACAAAACGCGAATCACGGTGATTGCATCGCGATTATTTAGTACTTTTGCGCTTTGATTAGTGTGAAACATTTTAAGCATCCTTGTTATGGAAAAAGAACGCAGTATTGACCGTCTTGCCCGATACATCATTGCCGCCGGTGTCATCGCAATTGCCGCCGTGTGTTGCTATTACTTCAGCAGTGTGTTGGCCTACATCCTCCTGGCCTTCGTGGTCTCGCTGATCGGGCAGCCCCTGCTCCGGCTGCTCCGGAAAATCAGAATCAAGGGGAAATCCGCCCCTGACGCGATTCTGGCGATCATCGCTATCGTCATCATTTTTGCCTTGTTGTTCCTGGTGGTCATGCAGGTGGTCCCCGTGGTCACCGGCATTGTCGGGGAGGCTTCCTCGATGAAAGCCCAGGAACCCGTGGACGGTAGCACGGTCATCGACCAAGTCAACGATTGGATTGTCCAGGCGCTCCCTTGGGTCGGCGAAGATTTCGATGGGGTGCAGTTGGTCGTTGACAAAGTCTCCGAAGTGGCTGATTTGTCGAATATTTCAGGCATTCTCGGCTCGGTGGCCTCCGCCGTGGCGGGCGTTGCCGTCGGACTTTTCTCCGTCATCTTCATCTCCTTCTTCTTCATCAAGGACGAAACGCTTTTCGGGCGCATTGTGGGGGCCATGGTTCCCGACAGTATCGAAGAACGGGTGAAAAAGACCATCCATGACATTGAAATGCTGCTTTCGCGCTATTTTGTGGGACTGATTGTCGAGATCCTCGGTGTGGTGCTGCTCAACTGCCTGGGCCTCTGGCTCATCGCCCGGATCGGTTTCAACTACGCCCTCGGCATCGCCTTTATCGCCGGTCTGCTGAACATCATCCCCTACGTGGGTCCGCTGATCGGCGAACTTGTCGGCGTCGTGCTCTGTGTCATCCTGAAATACGGTGCCGGCATCGGATTGGGGGTTGACATCTGGCTCTTTGCCCTGATTGTCCTCGGCATTATGCTGGCCACCCAGCTGGTGGATGTTTTCATCTATCAGCCGCTCATCTACTCCACAAGCATCAAGGCCAACCCGTTGGAGATTTTCGTCGTGCTGCTCATAGCCGGAAACATTGGCGGCGTGGTGGGCATGCTCATCGCCATACCCGCCTATACCGTCCTTCGGGTCATCGCCAGCCGCTTCTTCTATGACGTGAAGATCGTGAAACGGCTGATCCCGGATGTGGAGAACGAGAATGTTGACCCGATCATATAAGCCCCGGACTTTTGTCGCCGCGCTGCAAAGATCCCACTTGTATGCGCATTCCGGTGCTGATTGTTGTGGATAAAAATTTTTTTCAAGGACAACCCCGCAACTTATTATATATATTATATTTGCAGCCGCTGAAAAATTATGTTTTTTTGGCGTTAAAATGTTTATAATTAAAAAGTTAGATATATGAAGATTTCTTACAAATGGCTGAAAGATTTAATGAATTTCAACTTGACGGCGGAAGAGACGGCTGCCTACCTGACCGATTGCGGTTTGGAAGTGGAGGGTGTTGAGACCTTCGAGACGGTGAAAGGCGGTCTGCGCGGGCTGAAAATCGGCGAGGTGCTGACTTGCGAGGCCCATCCGAACTCCGACCATCTGCACGTGACCACCGTCAATGTGGGCGAAGGGGAACCCCTGCACATCGTCTGCGGCGCCCCCAACGTGGCTGCCGGTCAGAAGGTGGTGGTCGCCACCATCGGCACGGTGCTTTACAACGGTGACGAGTCTTTCACCATCAAGAAATCCAAACTGCGCGGAGAGCCTTCGGAGGGCATGATTTGCGCGGAAGACGAAATCGGCCTGGGCAACTCCCACGACGGCATCATGGTGCTGCCTGAGGAGGCGGTGCCCGGCACGCCCGCTGCTGAATACTTCCATGTGGAGTCCGACACCGTTTTCGAGATTGGCCTTACCCCCAACCGTTGCGATGCCATCTGCCATGTCGGTGTGGCTCGCGACCTCTACGCCTACCTCATGCAGAACGGCATCCCCTGTTCCGCCCTCGTGAAACGCAACGCCCGCGAAGTGCAGCCAGTGACCGGCGTGCACTCCCGTGTCGAAATCCTCATCGAAAACAAGAAGGACTGCCCGCGCTACTCCGGCGTCCTGCTCGAGGGCATCAAGGTGCAGGAATCCCCCGAATGGCTGCAGACCAAGCTGAAATCCGTGGGAGTGCGCCCCATCAACAACATTGTCGATATCACGCAATTCATCATGCTGGAACTCGGTCAGCCGATGCACGCATTCGACGCCGACAAGATTGAAGGCAACAAGGTGATTGTCAAGAATTTGCCGGAAGGAACTCCCTTTGTGACGCTCGATGGCAACGAGGTGAAGCTGAGCGCTGACGACCTCATGATCTGCAACGAGAAGGAGGGCATGTGCATCGCCGGTGTCTATGGCGGTCTGCACTCCGGTATCACCGAGAACACCACCCGTCTGTTCCTCGAAAGCGCCTACTTCAACCCCGTCAGCATCCGTAAAACGGCGAAACGCCACGGCTTGAGGACCGACGCATCCTTCCGTTATGAGCGCGGATGCGACCCCTCCGTCACGGTTTACGCCCTGAAACGCGCCGTGGAACTGGTGATGGAACTCGCCGGCGGCTATCCGGTCATGGACATCGTGGATCGCTATCCCGTGGAGATCGAGCCCGCGCAGATCACGCTCTATTACGACCAAGTGAACCGCGTGGCCGGCAAGGTGATCGACAAGCAGGTGATTACCAATATCCTCATGCTGTTGGATATGGAGGTGAAGCCGGTGGGCGAGGAGAAAATCATGGTGACCGTGCCGTTGAACAAGGCCGATGTCACCCGCCCGATAGACCTGATTGAAGAGATTCTCCGTATTTATGGCTACAACAATATTGAGATTCCGACCGCGTTGAGCTACGATATGTCCTGCCTGCGCCAGAACGAAAGCTCTTACCAGATGCAAATGACCATTTCCAAATATCTGGCGGACAACGGTTTCTATGAGGTGATGAACAACTCACTCTCCCGTGCCGAATATGCGCAGCAGTATGATTTCCTGAACGAGAACGAGACGGTGAAGCTTTTGAACCCGCTGAGCAGCGAGTTGAACGCCATGCGCCAGACGTTGCTCTTCTCCGGTCTGGAGAATGTCTCCCGCAATGTCAACAACAAGGCGGCAGACCTTCGCCTGTTCGAGTTCGGCAAGACTTACCATTTCAACCCGCAAACGGCTGCCGGTGACGATGTCACGGTCCGTTACCAGGAGCGCATCATGATGTCGATGTTTGTGACGGGCAAGCTCGGAGAGGACAATTGGGAAGGCAAAGCCGCCGCTGCCGACTTCTTCTACCTGCGCAATATGATCGACAATTTCCTGGAGCGCATCAACTTCCCGATGGAGAAAGTCCAGCTGGTCACCGACAGTGAGCCGCGCATGTTCGTGCAGCATGTCTCTTACAAGGTGGGCGACCAGATGCCGGTGCATGTCGGCGTGCTTCGTGGCGACATCCTGCGCGATTTCGACCTGAAGAAGCCGGTCTATTACGCCGAAATCGATGTGATGATGCTGAACGGACTCGTCAACACCCGTCCGGTGGAGTACCAGACCATCAACACATTCCCTGCCGTGCGCCGCGACCTGGCCTTGGTGGTGGAGAAGTCTGTCAGTTACGACACGCTGGAGAAGATCGGCTACAAATACGCATCGAAACTCCTGAAACAGATCAACTTGTTCGACGTTTACGAAGGCGCCGGAGTAGGGGAGGGCATGAAGTCCTACGCCCTCAATTTCGTGCTGCAGAGCGCCGACAAGACCCTCACCGACGAGGAGATTACCAAGGTGATGAACAAGCTGATTTCCGCTTACGAGCGTGAAGTGGGTGCCAAATTACGCTAATCTGTCATCTTGGTTCCGGTATGCAGATTTTCAAGGGGATAGACCATTTGCCGAATTGGGAGAAACCGGTGGTGGCGGTCGGCGCGTTCGACGGTGTGCACCTCGGGCATGTCCGCATTTTGAGCTTCCTGCGCGAGCAGGCGGAGAAGGTGGGCGGCACGAGTGTGGTGATGACCTTCGACCCGCACCCGCGCGCGGTGCTCCATCCCCATTCCGGCTTCTTTGCCATCAATTCCCTGGAGGAGAATCTGCGACTTATCGGGAAACAGGGCGTTGACGTGGCGGTGGTGCAACCGTTCACTTTGGAATTTTCCAAGAAGAGTTACCGGCAGTTCATCCAAGAGGTAATCCTGGACACACTGCACGCCCACACCCTGGTGATGGGCCCGAACCACGCTTTCGGCCACCAGCGCGAGGGACACCACGACAATATCAAGGAGTTCTGCCGCGAACACAGCCTCCAGGTGGTGGACATTCCCGAAGAGATGTGGCACTCGGCTGGCGTTCACTCCTCCGTTATCCGCGAGCATATCCGCCAAAAAGACTGGGAAACGGTCAACGAAATGTTAGGCTATAACTATAATGATAAGATGATTTGAACAATATTCCTTGAGCAGTCCCGAAGGGACAAGACGCACGAAGTGCAATTAACCCCACACAAGCGAAGCGCAGTGTGGGGAGTATAAAAAAGATAAAAATAAACATACAATATGAGCAAAAACTTAATCATCGTCGAGTCTCCGGCGAAGGCAAAAACTATCCAGAAGTTCATCGGTAAGGATTATACCGTGATTTCGAGCAAGGGTCACGTTCGCGACCTTCCCTCCAAGGGCATGGGCATCGACATCGCCCACGATTTTGAACCCCAGTATGAAGTTCTGGACGACAAGAAAACTCTGATCAATGACATCAAGAAGAAGGCCGCCGAGGCGGACACCATCTGGCTCGCAACCGATGATGACCGCGAAGGTGAGGCTATCTCTTGGCACCTGATGGAGGTGACCAAAATGGATCCTGAAAAGGTGAAGCGTATTGTGTTTCACGAAATTACCAAATCCGCTATCGAAGAGGCCCTCTCAAACCCGAGAACCCTGAACGTTGACTTGGTGAACGCCCAGCAGGCGCGCCGTGTCCTCGACCGTCTGGTCGGTTTCGAGCTGTCGCCGGTGCTGTGGCGCAAGGTGCGTCCGTCGCTGTCGGCCGGCCGTGTGCAGTCCGTGGCTGTGAAGCTCATCGTGGAGCGCGAGCACGAAATAGAGAAGTTCAACAGCACCTCCTCCTACAAGGTGGACGGTCTCTTCACGCCGCTGCGCGACGCGAAGGTGGAGCTCAGCGCCGAACTCAACAAGCGCTTCGCCGACAAAGACGAGGCGACGGCCTTCCTGAATCATTGCAAGAACGCCGCTTTCCGGGTTTCGGCCGTCGAGAAGACCCCCGGCAAGAAGAGTCCAGCGCCGCCCTTCACCACCTCCACGCTGCAACAGGAGGCCGCCCGCAAACTCGGCTTCTCCGTGTCGAAGACCATGGTCGTGGCGCAGCAGCTCTACGAGGCCGGTTACATCACCTACATGCGTACCGACTCCGTGAACCTGTCGAACATGGCCCTTGCCGTGGCCAACAAGGTCGTCTCCGAAAAATATGGCGAGGAGTACGCGAAAACGCGCAAGTATGTCACCAAATCGAAAGGCGCGCAGGAAGCTCACGAAGCTATCCGTCCCACCGATATCACCCGCGAGACCATTCCTGGCGACACCTTTGCGAAGAATCTTTACGAGCTGATTTGGAAGCGCACCATCGCCTCCCAGATGAGCGACGCCAAAACGGAAAAGACCACCATCTCCATTCCGGTGGAGGGCCGTGCCGAGAAGTTCGTCGCAACCGGCGAGGTGATCCTCTTCCCCGGATTCTTGAAAGTCTATACGGAATCCAAAGACGATGATAACGAGGAAATCAAGGGCATGCTTCCGACGATGGAGCTCAACGAGGTGTTGAACGCCAAGCAGATTTCCGCCACCCAGCGTTTCGCCCAGCCGCCTGTGCGCTACACGGAAGCCAGTCTGGTGAAAAAGCTGGAGGAACTGGGCATCGGCCGCCCTTCCACCTACGCGCCCACCATCTCCACGATCCAGAAACGCGAATATGTGCGCAAGGCAACCCGCCAGGGCAAAGAGCGCCAATACGTGTGCCTCACCCTTGCCGGTGGTGACATCAAAGAGGAACTCAAGAAGGAAAAATTCGGCTACGAGAAAGACAAACTCATCCCGACGGATGTGGGTATCGTGGTCAACGACTATCTGCAGGAGAACTTCCGGGATATTATGGACTACGGTTTCACCGCCGATGTGGAGAAAGAGTTCGACGACATCGCCGAAGGCAAGGCCAACTGGCAGGATATGATGCACCGCTTTTACGGCGATTTCCACCAGCAGGTCGATACCGCCATCAACTACTCCACCAAGGCGAGCGGCGAACGTCTGCTCGGTTATGATCCCAAAACCAACGAGAAGGTCTTCGCCAAGTTGGGCAAATATGGTCCGATGGTGCAGATCGGTGAGTCTTACGCCGATGCGAAACCCCGTTACGCCCGTCTGCAGGCCGACCAGTTCATCGACACCATTACTCTCGAGGAGGCCCTCGACCTCTTCCGCCTGCCCAGGAACCTCGGGGAGTGGAACGGCAAGGAGGTCTCCGTGGGCGTGGGCCGTTTCGGCCCTTACGTGCGCTGTGACAACATGTTCGAGTCTGTCCCGAAGACCGAGGATCCCTATTCCATCACCCTGGAACGCTGCATAGAGCTGCTGGAAAGCAAGATGAAGAAGACCGCCGAGCGTACCCCGCACCTGATCGGACACCTCGACGGCAAGGAAATCCTGGCCGCGGCGGGCAGATACGGCCCGTATATCAAATATGACGGCAAGAATATCACACTCGACAAGGGGTTGGATGTCAATGCTTTGACCGAGGAGCAAGCCATCGAATATATCAAAAACAAGGAGACTCGGAATGTGCTGCTCTCCTTCCCGGAAGATGCGAACATCAAAGTGATGAACGGTCGTTACGGACCTTACATTACCAATGGAACCGACAATTTTAAGATTCCGAAAGATCAGGTGGCCAATAAGTTGACTTATGAGGAATGCATGAAGATCATCGAAGAGACCGCCCCGACAGCCAAAAAACGGACCATCAGAAGAAAGAAGTAAGCTATGGACTTGTCACTCTATTTCGACCCCGTTTCCGTGGAGTCGCTTCATGTGCCGGATGCCGACCAGTTGACCGACAGATTGCTTTATAATATACTAATGTATAATCCGTCGGCCTCTTTGGACATTCAGGAGGCGGACATTGCCATTTTCGGTGTGCCGGAGGTGCGCAACACCTACTGCAACCCTTCGTGCTCGCTCGCGCCCGACGAAATCCGCCGTCAGTTCTATCAGCTTTATGCTTGGCGCAAAGAGGTGAGAATCATTGACTTGGGAAACCTCCGCTTGGGCAATAGCGTGGAGGATACCTATTCCGCCGTGTCTCAAGTGGTTGAGTATCTTGTTGAGAACAAGGTGGTTCCGATTATCCTGGGAGGTGGAAACGATTTGGCCTTTGCCAATTACCGCGCCTACGAGTTGATGGAGCGCGTGGCCAATGTGGTGGCTATCGATGCCTGCTTCGATCTGGGCAACGAGAACCAGCCCATCCGTTCCGACGCGTACGTGAACAAGATGGTGCTGCAACAGCCCAACTTCCTGCTCAATTACGCCAACATCGGCTACCAAAGCTATATGAACAGCCCTGAATCGGTGGGCATGATGGAGAGCCTCTTCTTTGAAACCTATCGCGTGGGACTGATGCGCCGGAACCTCGAAGAGGTGGAGCCGGTGGTGCGCAACGCCGACATGGTGTCGCTCGACATCTCCGCCGTGCGCCGTCCCGATGCCCCCGGCTGCCCGCACAACTCCTCCAACGGATTCTACGGTGAGGAGATCTGCCAGATTGCCAAGTATGTGGGACTCAGTGACAAACTCTCCTCATTCGGCATCTACGAATATGACCCTACGCTCGACTTCAACAACCAGACGTCGCAGCTGATTGCGCATATTCTTTGGTATTTTGTGGAGGGCTTCATCTACCGCCAGAACGACGGGCAGTTCAAAAACCGCGCCGATTACCGCCAGTTCAACATCTCCGTTACCGGCGCTTTGGAGGAGATGGTCTTCTTCCAGAGCAAAAAGTCGGGACGCTGGTGGGTGATCGTGCCGATGTATCAGAAAGACAAGGAACAGGTGCAGCATTATTACCTGCCATGCTCCAAACGTGACTATGATTTGGCTTGTGAGGACAAAATCTCCGACCGTTGGTGGAGGACCTACCATAAGATCAATCATTAAGCCACGGGTTTTATGTTTAGAAATAAGTATTAACAAAAATAATTTATTATGAAGAAAGGATTTATACTTTTTTGTGCCTGTTTGGTGGCCTCTTCGTTTGCCTTTGCGCAAATGGATGAGAAAACAGCAGCGGACCAAGCGCTGAAAACCAAGGTGAAATCTGCCGAAATCGACAGTGCCAAGCATTGGAAATGCACGGGTGTGCTGGGATTGAACGCCTCCCAAACCGCCCAGTTCAACTGGGCGGCCGGCGGTGACGACAATGTGACCGGTTTCCTCTTTGCCAATGTCACTCTCTCCTATAAAAAGGACAAGTGGACATGGGACAGCAATCTCGACACCGAATTGGGCGAGACCTATTCCTCCGACTTGAGACCGAAATGGAGAAAGGCCAACGACAAGCTGATTTTCACCACCAAAGTCGGCTTCCAGATGCACCCGCAGTGGTATCTGACACTTCTGGGAAGTTTCAATTCCCAATACCGCCCCGGTTACAAGTATATGAACGACGAGGCTGGTAACAAGGAGTTGATCTCCAATTGGCTGTCTCCTTCTTACACCGACCTCGCCCTCGGTATCGAGTATCGCCCTAACGACATCTTCACCATTGGTGTCTATCCGGCTGCCGGTCGTATGACCACATGTCTGGAAGAGAGCCTGCGTCCCAACTACGGTCTTCCCCAACGTGCGGACGGCACCTTCAAACCGGTGATGTTGAACATGGGTCTCCGTATTAACGGCGGCATCAACTACACTTTGGTGAAGAACCTGAAGATTATCTCCACCATTACCCTGTTCACGCCCTATACGGCCAAGCTGCATGATCCGGAGAACGGCCAGCCTTTCGGAAACTTCGATGTGGACTGGGATGTGGCTGTCACCTATAACTTCCTCAAAGTCTTCAGCGTCAGCCTGATGACCTCTTTGAAGTACTACGACAAGGTGATGATTGCCGGCAAGAATTGGGATGGCATAGATGGACATCCTGGCTATCCGGCTGCCCGTGTGCAGTTCAAGGAGATTGTCGGTTTAGGTATCGGTTACAGCTTCTAATAGCTGAGGTTATTCACGGATTGATTTTTTAATCTCTTAATAATGAGACAATTAAGAATTACAAAGCAGGTTACGAATAGAAGTGAGACCCCTTCGTTGGATAAATACCTGCACGATATAGGAAAAGTGCCCTTGTTGACGGCGGACGAGGAGGCGGAATTGGCGCGTCGTATTAAAAACGGTGACGAAGATGCTTTGGAAAAGCTCACCAACGCCAACCTCCGTTTTGTGGTGTCCGTCGCTAAACAGTATCAGAATCAGGGTATTACGCTCTCCGACTTGATCAACGAGGGCAACCTCGGGCTCATCAAGGCGGCGCACCGTTTCGATGAAACCAAGGGCTTCAAGTTCATCTCTTTCGCCGTATGGTGGATTCGTCAGGCCATCCTGCAAGCCATCGCCGAACAGTCCCGTATCGTACGTCTGCCCATGAACAAGGTCGGCGTCATCAACAAGATCTACAAGACGATGGGTATTTTGGAGCAGGAACTCCAGCGCGAGCCGAAGGTGTCGGAAATCGCGGAACGTCTGGGTATGACGGAAGAGGAGATCAAGGACTCGATGAAGAACTCCCCGAAACATCTCTCCATGGATGCCAGTCTGACCTCCGACGACGACACGAACATGTATGACGTGCTGCGCAACGAAGACACGGTGGCGCCTGACAAGGAACTGATTTACCAATCGTTACAGCAGGAAATCGCTTCGGTTATCGACACTTTGCCGACCCGCGAGGCCGAAATCCTCAAGCTTTTCTACGGTTTGGGCAGCAAGCATCCGATGACGCTGGATGAAATCGGGGAGCAGTTCGACCTCTCCCGCGAGCGCGTCCGCCAGATCAAGGAGAAGGCCATCCGCCGTTTGCGCCACAACGCCAAGTGCAAATCGTTGCAAGCGTATTTGTAATGGTTATTGGTTATTGGTTATTGGTTATTGAAGCTGGTTTATAGCGAATAGAAAATATATAATTCCAAAAGGGCTGGAGGCCCGAAATAGGTCAACCTCGGGTGAACGATAGTGAGCCCCAGGATAATAAAAACAAACAATTATGAACAAACTCAGACTTAAAGATATCATCAAAACCCCCGAGGTGGTCGGCATCGGCAACCCCGTGGACGTGAAGGGTTGGGTGCGCACCAAGCGCGGCAACAACTTCGTGCAGTTCATCCAACTCAACGACGGCTCTATCGTCACCAACCTGCAGGTGGTGGCCGATACCGACAAGTTCGACGAGGCACTGCTGAAACAGATCACCACCGGATCCTGTATCCATGTGACCGGTAAGTTGGTGGAGTCCCAAGGAAAGGGTCAAACAGTGGAGGTTCAGGCTGAAACAATCGAAATCTACGGTTCGGCAGATCCGGAAATCTATCCTTTGCAGAAAAAAGGCCATTCCATGGAGTTCCTGCGTGAGATCGCCCATCTGCGTCCGCGTACCAACTACTTCGGCTGTGTGCTGCGTCTGCGCCACGCCATGGCTTTCGCCATCCACAAATATTTCAACGACAGAGGGTTCTTCTACCTTCACACCCCGCTGATCACCGCTTCCGATGCGGAGGGCGCAGGCGAGATGTTCAACGTCACCACCTTCGACTTGAACAACATCCCGCGTACCGAAGATGGTCAGATCGACTACAAACAGGACTTCTTCGGCAAGCACACCAACCTGACCGTTTCCGGACAGCTGGAAGGCGAGCTGGGCGCCATGGCACTCGGCAACATCTACACTTTCGGACCGACATTCCGTGCCGAAAACAGCAACACCCCGCGCCACCTGGCCGAATTCTGGATGATTGAGCCCGAGATGGCCTTCTACGACATCAAGGACAACATGGATCTCGCCGAGGATTTCATCAAACACCTCGTGCAATATGCCCTGGATAACAATATGGACGACCTCAAGTTCCTCAACGATATGTTTGACAAGGAGCTCATCGCCCGTCTGGAGTCTGTCACGAAAGTGGATTTCGTCCGTTTGGGCTACACCGAAGCCATCGACATCTTGCTCCAGGCCAAGAAGAAGTTCGAGTATCCCGTGAAATGGGGTATTGACCTGCAGTCCGAACATGAACGCTATCTCGTTGAGAATCACTTCAAAAAGCCGGTTATCCTGACCGACTATCCGAAGGAGATCAAGGCTTTCTACATGAAGCAGAACGACGACGGCAAGACGGTTCGCGCCATGGATGTGTTGTTCCCGACCATCGGCGAGATCATCGGTGGTTCCGAGCGTGAGGCCGACTATCAGAAACTGCTCAATCGCGTCCACGAGTTAGGCATGACGGAAGAGCAGTACTGGTGGTATTTCGACACCCGCAAGTTCGGCTCCGCCCCGCACTCCGGTTTCGGCCTCGGTTTCGAGCGTCTGCTGCTGTTTGTCACCGGCATGACCAACATCCGCGACGTGATCCCGTTCCCGCGTACGCCGCAAAATGCTGAATTTTAATTGTTTATATGTCTTCTCAAAACAAGATCACATTAGAACAAAAGAACGTCCAACGGCAGGTCGGCCTGCCGTTGACGTTACAATTGATGCACCTCGTGGAGTTGCCCTATGCCTCTTTGGAGCAGGAGATCCGCAATATGGTGGACGATAATCCCGCGTTGGAGATTTACGACGACAATGCCAACGAGCCGGACAACCACGAGGAGTTTGCTTCGGAGGAGTATGACGCCAATGGTGACCCGTTGGAACTTTCGAGCGAGCCACTTCCTGACGATGAAATCTTTAAGGAAGATTACTATCGCGACAATGACGATTATGACGATGGTTTCTCGGACTTGCAGCTGGAGAACTACCTCTCCAAGTTGAACGCGCCCGACGAACTGCCCCGCAATCCCAAGTCCGACATCTACTATGAATCGCTGCACGAACGCTGGCAATTGCAGTTGGATGAGATGGACATGACCGACCGTCAGGCGCAGATTGCGACTTATCTGGTCGGCACATTAGATGACTCAGGTTATTTACATGCTGATTTACAGGCAATTGTGAATGAGCTGCTCTACACGGAGAATGTTCAGACGAATGTGGAGGAGGTGGAGTATGTGCTGACCCGTTTCGTGCAGGAACTGGATCCCCCGGGCACCGGTGCGCGCAACTTGCAGGAGTGTCTGCGGTTGCAAATCGACCGCATTCCCGACCACACCTTTGCGCATCAGACGGCCAAAGTGTTGATTACGGATTATTTCGATCTGCTGACCAAAAGGCATTACGACAAGATTCTCTCCGCGTTGGAGATTAACGATCAGGAGCTGAAGGCCGCGTTGGAGGTGGTGCAGAAGCTGGACCCTCGCCCGGCGGCACAGGAGACCCCCATGCAGAAAAACGCCGACATCATCATACCCGATTTCACCATCACGAACAGCGACGGCAAGCTGATTCTCACGCTGAACAACCAGTATGTTCCTAAAGTGCGGATTAACAAGGAGTTCAGTAACGAATACCGCTTTTTGTCGAAGGAGGAGTACAACCGCAGAAAGGCGGAAGCCGAGCGTTTCATGAAGAAATATGTTGATGATGCGATGCAGTTCATCAAGACGTTGTCGCTGCGCGAAATGCTGCTCTACAACACGATGTATGCCATCATGCAGCATCAGCGCGACTACTTTCTCTCCGGGGATAACAAGGATCTCAAACCAATGATTCTCAAGACGATAGCACAGGAGGTCGGAGTGGATATCTCCACGATTTCCCGTGTGTCGAACAGCAAGTATGTGCAGACGGATTTCGGTATCATCCCGCTCAAACACCTCTTTTCCGAGGCGGTGAACGACGACGACATCTCCTCCAAGGAGATCAAGCAGATATTAGGCGATTTGATCGAGGCGGAGGACAAACAGAAACCGCTCTCAGACGACAAAATCTGTGCCATGTTGAATGAAAAAGGCTATAATATCGCGCGCCGGACCGTGGCGAAATACCGCGAACAGATGGGAATCCCGGTGGCCCGTTTGCGTAAAGAACTTTGATTAATGGATAATTGAATATTGATAATTATGAAGAAATTGTTTTTGTTTGCTTTGTTGTACCTCTTTGCAGGCTTTTCGGTTGTGAGGGCGCAAACCACGGAGTTGGCCAATTTGGTCATTTTTGTCCGTTTTGCGGACGATGCGGAAATCGATCATTCGTTCGCGTCAATTGATACGATGTTTAATGGGAAAACGCCTGGTTACCTCAGTGTCTATAATTTTTACGATGTAATGACATACGGGAGAATACATTACAACACCGTTTACACGAATAATGTCCAAAACGGGGTGATAATATCTTACCAAGATCCCTATCCACGAGGCTATTTCGAACCGTATAGTCCTTCAAACCCAATGGGTTACACGGAGCCGAATCCTTTCATGGGTGTTTCCATGCGGGAGGCAGAGCTGTTAGGCAGAATTGTGAGCTACGTGGATTCCGTGGGTTTGGTGGATGTCACGGTCGATTTGGACGGCAACGATGATGGTATGGTTGACAATGTCAGTTTCGTTGTGAAAGGCGGCACAGGCGCATGGGCCTCCATTCTGTGGCCTCACATGGAGTATTTTCCGTATGACTCTCTTGATTATGAACCGCGTATCAATGGGTTGAGAATCAATACGTTCAATTTTGAATTCGAGGGCGCACCCACCTATTTCACCGCGCATGTGTTCCGTCACGAAATGGGGCATTCATTGGATCTTCCTGATTTGTATCATTATATTAATTATCAGGATATTACAGCTGCCGGGAGTTGGGATATGATGTGCTATAATTTTGGAAGCAACCAGATGGCAGCCATCTACAAGAACAAGATTCTGCATGTTTCTGACGATCCCATAGAAATCACAGAAGATGGCGATTACACGTTGCTGAGCGTCGGCTCCAGTCCGTCGCAAAACTGCTACTACATCAAGTCGCACATTGACCCTACACAGTGGTATGTGTTGGAATACCGCAACCAGAACGACCTCTTCGATGAGGGCATTCCCGGCTCTGGTTTGTTGGTGGCGCGTTGGAACGACACGGTCACGTTGGACTACAAGGGTATGTTTGCCAACGCCTTCTTCGACTTCTACAACCAAGCGCACCAATACTGGATTTTCCGACCGGGCAGCAGTATCGATACAGTTAACGGTTCCATCGGAGATGCCCATTTTAGCCAGTTCGTTGGTCGCACCTCTTTCGGCCCGTCCACCAACCCGCATCCCTATCTCACCGATGGCACTCCGGAATCCAGCTTCGAAATTACGGACATATACGACCACGGCGATCACCTCACCTTCCATGTCCACTTCTTTGATGTCGGAATTGAGGATAATCAACTGGCCGAAAGTGTCAGCGTCTATCCCAACCCCGCTACAGATGTCATTAATGTAGAATGTAGAATGAAGAATGAAGAATGGGAGATGGCCAATGTGGAGGTTTATGATGTTTGTGGCAAGATGGTTGCCGTCGAGGGAGCGAATAATTTTTCACCCCAGCAGGCCCGCATAAACGTCCGGGATCTCGCCCCCGGTCTCTATTTTATTCGCCTCACCCTGGAACAAGGTGTGGTGACGAAACCGTTTGTAAAGAAATAATCCTAAATCCAAACAATAATGTCCAAAATTTTAGACGTATTAAAATCCAAGAAGTTCTGGGTAGAACTGATTATCATGACCGTCGGTATGCTGATTACCGCCATTGCGGTCTATTATTTCCTGGTGCCGAGCAAGCTGATCATCGGTACCATTTCGGGTCTCTCCATCGTGATCAGCGGCGTTTCCGAGCAGTTGTTCGGGGTCGCGCTGCCGGTCTCCACGGTGATCCTGGTGGTGAACGCCATCCTTTTGGTGTTGGCCTACTTCTTGATTGGCAAGGAGTTCGGCATCAAGACCGTCTATACGGCTCTGATTTTAGGTCCGTTGATGGCTCTGTTGGAGAAGTATGCTCCCTACACAATGTTCTTGTCGGAGGGAACCACTTCTGTCATGGGCGACATTTGGTTCGATCTCTGCTGTTTCGTGTTGTTGCTTAGTGCGTCGCAGGCGGTGCTGTTCTCTATCAACGCCTCCACCGGTGGTCTGGACATCCTGGCCAAGATCGTTAACAAGTACCTGCACTTTGACATCGGCAAATCGGTGAGTATTGCGGGTGCGTGCATCTGCTGTACCGCCTTCGCCATCAACCCCTTCCGCATGGTGGTCATTGGTTTGTTGGGCACTTGGATCAACGGTCTGGTGGTCGATTATTTTACTGCCAACCTCAACAATCGCAAGCGTGTCTGCATCGTTTCCAAGGATTGGGACCGCATCCGTCGCTACATCATCGACGACCTCGTGCGTGGCTGCACGCTGTATGAGGTTATCGGTGGCTATACCAACGAGAAGTCCATCGAGCTGGAAACCCTGCTCACGAAAGATGAATTTTCCAAACTGATGGAATACATTGGTAAAGAAGAGATTAAAGCCTTCATTACCGCTGGTAACGTCAGTGAAGTCTATGGCCTTTGGTTCAAGGACAAAAAACGCGTGAAGCAGCACGCGGAGATGCGTTAAAGGCAATAGGCAATAGGCAATAGGGAATAGGCAATAGGGTAGGGGCGAATAATTATTCGCCCCTACTTTTTATTTTGTGTCTAAAGAAGAAAGAATCTTCTTGAGCTCTTTGCGTTGAAGACCTGACAGCTTTTCGTTTTTCAAGGCCCATTGGCAATATTGCAAAACCAATGGATGTTGTTCGCAATTGCTGCGCATGGACCATGTCAGTGCGTTGTAAATCATTTCATTTATGGCATTTTGAACCTTCTTTTCGGGTATTTTCTCCAAACCGTCTGCCCACTTTACTTTCTTGAAAGAGCCCTTGTATTTGGCATAATCCAGTGTTTGAATCAGCATTTTCACGGGTTCATATCCGCCGGAAGCCATGAATTTGGCCCAAAGCACATCCAGCTGGACGGGTGAGGTGATGGTACCTTCCCGTTCGGGGAAAAGGGTCGCCTTTAGTTCATCCAAAACAGAACTCACCTCTTCGTCCATGGATGGGTCAAACGTAGGATTCTCGATACCTAAACAATTCGTCAATAGATAGATTGCAATTGTATCTTTTGGGTTCTCAAATAACTGTGGATAAAGAAAACGGTTATGCTGAAAGACTTCCACCATAAAGCCTAATAAAGGAATGAAAGCGTTTTCGTCATCCCCATATTTCTGATATGCATATAGATAATCGGCTGTGATTCTTTCTGGATGTGGATTCAGGTAATAATGGTAGATCCGTTGCTCGAAATCGTTGGTGTCGGTGACGAGATAGTGGTCGTAAGGGGGAAGTTCCTTTAGCTCGACCTGTGATTCCAGCCGCTTGGTTTTGTTTGCTATTTTGTCAATGATGAGAAGCTCAATTTGGTAGGATCCCAGCGGATCATTCTCCTCGAATGAAAGGTTCACAAAAGCGTTGCTCATCTGGAAATGACGCGGATCCTGCACCTTTCCTTGAATCAACGGCAGGCTGTCGATCACGGTGTAGACGGAGTTGTCGGGACTTAGAACCCGCACAGAATAGACCACGTCGGCGCAGCCCTTTTTGTCCACTTGGTAATCACAAGCAATAGCCGTAATGTACAGCGTCTGTCCCGGGAACACCGTGTCGGTAGTACGAATGATAGCAACGGAGGAACTGTTGGTACACACCCACTTTTGCCTGACGGTGTAGTCGATAGTCTGCACCAGAATGCCGTCGATGGCGAAACACGGGAGCGATAAGGCAATAAATAGAAGAGATAGGGCCGTTTGTAACAAGTGTCGTTTTATTTGCATTGTTTTGAATTTTGAAATGTACAAAAATATGTTTTTTGTTGTTATTCATGATTCCCTTCCAGCCATTCCAGCGTGAAGTTATAGAACACCATTTCATAATGGTCGCCGCCGTTGGGGTCTTCCTCCACGTACATGCCGATGGTACCGTCGGGGAGGATGCAGAGCGAGGAGTAGGCCGAATTGTAGGGTACAATCACGCGGCTGACGGGCCAGGATTTCCCCTCATCATAGCTGATTAGGACAGACACGTTTTTCCGTTCGTTGCCGATGGGCAGCGAGTGGAGCAGCACGCTGGTGCCGTCCTGTCGGTCGTAGCGGATCATGTCGCCGTTGCAGGCGGGTGCGGAGATGCCCTCTCCGGCAAAGACCGTATCGCGCCAGGTGACGCCGCCGTCTTCGGAAATGTTGAACCACCGCTCGCCTTGATGGCGGATGCTCATCAGGAGGCTGCCGTCGCGGAGTTCCACGACCTTGGCCTCGTCGCCGCCCACGCAGGCGCGTTGCGAGCAATGCCAGGTCTCCCCGTTGTCGTCGGAGTAGAGCACGTAATCGTTGGCCGACCACGCCTCGCCCTCACGCACCGCTGCTACGAACATAATCCGGCCTGTGGAGGTGAGCAGTCCGTTGCCGGAGGCGCAGAAGGCACCCCACCATTGACGGCGTACGGGGTCGGTGCAGTCGGAACCGTATAGGTAGTGGGTGATATCGACGGCGGGCGACCAAGTGCGGCCGTTGTCGGTGCTGCGACGGCAGTAGATACGGAGCGGCTCGTTGGGACGGGATTGCCAAAAGCCGACACCGCCCGCATAGACGGCGATGAGTCCTCCCTTGTCGCGGGTGTGGGCCAACGCGCAGTCGCCGAACCCTTTTCCCTTGCCCGTACCGAGTGCAAGGAAGTGCGGATCCGACCACGACAGACCCTTGTCTGTGCTGTGGTAGAGGATGATGTCTATGTCCTCGGGCAGGTCAGCGTTGCTGAATTTGCGACGGTCGGTGGCGGTTACTAAGCCGCCGTCTTTGGCCGTGATGACAGCGGGAATCCGGAAGAATTGCGAATCGAAGTCGCCGGGTTGGAAGAGGGTGGTGCGGCGAAGAATGATTTCCCGTTTCGCCACGGGATATGGTTTCGGGACGAGGTTTTGCGCATCGGCGGTGATGATGCCAGTGAGAGTCAAGACAATTTCGTGACCTTCAAGGGCGTTTTGAGACACTCGCGCTACGATCCACAAATAGGTGGTGTCTAAATCAGGGCAGATTTCCAGCGGGAAGAGAATTTCGCGCGATTTTTGGCCACTATAACCCACCATGCGGGTGCTTTGAAAATTGCTACTGTCGGACAGAAACACCATCAAATAATCAATGTCCGACGGGTTTGTACTGTCGTTAAGTTTACACGACAGCATCCGGATTGTTTTGGAAGAGTCCGCCTTGGGTATGGCGATGCGCATCAACGTGGCGTGATCTCCTCGTCCGGTTATGCGCGTGTCGGTGGTAACGGCGACGCGCAGTCCGCCGTCGTTTTGCGCAGCGCAAGTCAGAACGGAGACTGCAAACAGCATTAGTGCCAGCAGGGTAGTGTGTTTCATCGTGGCTTGTCCTTGAGGTGATTTTTCTGTTAATTGTGCTGCAAAAATAGTGTTTTTATCGAATCGTCAAATGGTTTGTTTCAGCGAAATATAATTTCATGATGTTCAGATTTGTTGTATTTTTGCGCGAAAAATAAGGTGTGTCAACAAATCAAACTTTAATACAATGAATCGCACAAACAGAATCATTTTCGGAATCGCCATTTTGATTTTCGGCATCGGTTGGGCGCTGGATCTCACCGGGTTGCTCCACTTCTCCCTTGAAGGTTGGTGGGCGCTCTTCATCATCATTCCCAGCCTCGCCGCCGTGTTCACCACCAAACACAAAAGCGGACCCATCATCGGTGTCGGCATCGGTGTGCTGCTCATGCTGGCAGCTCGCGGCGCCATCGCTTGGACTGACCTTTGGAAATTCATCATTTGCCTGATGGCTGTGGTGTACGGCATATCGATACTTTTCTTCCGTAAAGATGGTTTAGGTATTCATAGTGCTGACAGCCAGACGATTGACGATTTGAAAATGGTTGACCAGAATGGTCGCCAGATACGTAAGATTCGCTCTGTATTCGGCAAGCAACAGTTTGAATTCAGCGGTCAGCGTTTCGAAGGTGCCGATGTGGAGACCAGCTTCGGATTTGTCGGCCTCGATTTGCGGGGCGCTGATTTGCTCGACGGTGCCGTCATCAAGGTGGAATGCAGTTTCGGTGGCATGGAGGTTCGCGTTGACAAAGACGTGTGCGTTAGAACCGCTGTCGAATCCGCCTTCGGAAGCGTAGGTGGAAACTACACACCGCCCGCTGATGGTGCTAAAACACTCTACATCAACGGTGTGTGCAGCTTTGGCGGTATCGAAATAAAATAACAACCTATAACGAATCATCCGATATAATCACGATGTTATGAGGAAAACACTATCCATTTTATTCGGATTCTGCCTCTTGTTTTTGGTAGTCATCTCGTGTAAGCATGAAGAAGACGATCGCGTCATTTTGAACGCAGTAACCGATTATGATGGCAATAGTTATGACGCGATTCGCATTGGCAAGCAGGTGTGGATGAAATCCAACCTGCGTACCACACATTTCAGCGACGGTAAACCCATCTCCACACCGGAAAGTGAAGTTACCTGGAGCAATACCAAAGCTTACGTATATGATCCATCAGCGTCCGAGATTCCTGGTTATGATCCGAAGGTTTATGGTTTGTATTACAATTGGCCGGCGGTGTACAATGCCCATAAAATCTGTCCGGAAGGTTGGCATGTGCCCTCTGATGCAGAATGGAAGGAGATGTCCGATTACGTGAGCAGTGTCGCTAAATACACCTATTTCGGAGTACGCGAGAATATTGCCAAAGCGTTGGCCTCCACTGCAGGATGGGCTGAGAGTAATGAAGGCGGTACACCGGGATTCCACCCTGAAGCGAATAATGCCACTGGGTTCTCCGCATTCCCCGCAGGAACCTACAATGGACCGGTTGAGCTCAATAATGGAGCTACGCACGGGGATTGGAACACCGGTGCCAATTTCTGGTCTTCTACAGAATATGAGGGCAACGAGAGTTACGCGTGGTTCTTCTCCTTGGGATATTCCGGTGCCGGAGTCGATAACTGGTATTGTCCCAAGAATTACGGCTATTCTGTACGTTGCGTTCGCGATTAGGTAGCGACGTTGTGCGCAACGTCTCTACAACGGGAATTCTCTTTACTTCAGATTAATGAACGGGATGCTGCCACCGCCGACGTAGGTGGGCATCTGACCGTCCCATTTCTGCACGGCTTCGTATTCCACTAACTTTTGGTTGCGTTCCAGTGCGGTGGCTTTGATGCGCATGGCGTCGGCTTCAGCTTCCGCCTTGATGCGGGTCTGTTTGGCTTGCTCTTCCACCTGCACGGTCACGTTTTTGGCTTTCAGCGCGTTCTGCTCGGCCACCTGCTTCTCCTTGATGGCGGTCTCGAAGTCATCGTCGAAGTCGATGTCCACCAGCTGGAACTGCACATTGGTGAAGTAGTTCTTGTTAAGCAGGTTGCGCAGGTTGTTCTCGATTTGACGGCGCACCTTGTCGCGGTTCTCCACGATTTCGGTAGCGGCGAAGTTGCCGAAGCTCTCCTTCATGGCACTGCGGATGAAGGGCACCACGATACGGTTGTGGTAGTCCTCGCCGACGTTCTTCATCAGCTTACTCACGTTCGAGCGCACCAAGTCGTAGTTGATAGTGTATTGAACCTCAGAGGTTTGCACATCTCGGGTGTAGCTGTTCTCCTTGCCGTCGAACTTTTTCTGTTGCACGTTCACTTTCTTGACATGCTGTATAAACGGCGCTTTCACATGAAGACCGTCCTCCACCACATTGTCGTGGATCTTCCCGAAGGTGCTCAACACGCCCCTTTCGGTGGATTTGACCGTGTAAAACGAGTCGAAAATGACGATAATGGCGAACAATGCCACAACGCCTGTGGTAATCCAGAATCTTAAACTTTTCTGTTTCATAATGCTTATTTTTTAATGATGTAATCTTTCGTTAAAACGGCGGCAAAAATAATAAAAAATGTTTAAGGAAGATGCTTCCGAATCTCGACCATTGTCTCCTTTGCCAACTCCAAGTCGTGGCCGGCGTTGACGAACACTTTCGGGTGGTCTTCGTCGGTGGTGTTCAGCACAATCTCGAACAGTTCCGGGAAGGTGAAATTTTGGGCGCCGTAAGGGGATCTCTCCTCGCGGTGGAAAGTGAGGTCGGTGATGCTTGATTTGTTGATGGCGAGGCCGTCATAGACCAAAAATCCGTTGCCGTCGCTACCGCCGTGGTCATAGACCAGCACGGTGCTGTCGGGTGCCATCCCCTTTGTGCCGTCGGTGACGATGGTTGCATCCGGTTCGCCATACCGCTCCACCATCTTCTCGACGGTATGGATTTCCGGAACGTCAGGCGAAGCTGTAATCTCCTCATTCTCATCAGCTTCTTCTTCCCGATTCTTGCGGGTGCGTTCCACAATCAATCCCCACAGAATGGTGAAAGAGATGCTGTATAAAGCTGCTCTTTTGAGGACAACTTCTGTCGTTTTGCCGCCTGCAATCAGGTCGAACACGACGGAAACCGCGAAAACGAAGATTAAGATGAGGGTATATCGGAGGATTTTCTTGTTCATAACGGGCATTATTTGAAAGGGGACCTCTATTTTACCATTTTCGCGCCATACCACCAGTCCTGCGAGGTCCGTTAAACAGAATCTGATAATATGACGTTGCAAAGATAACAACTTTATCTATTAATATGATGCAAAAAAGTCGAAAGGTTGCACATTGTTTTGAATTATTTTTGTTTTTTTGCTATTTGGATTGTAACAATTTGTTTTATAAATTGTTAGTTGATTCATTCCGAGACGAAGAATCGGGGCTCCGAGCTGTTTGCATATTGTGTCTGACAGTCACTCATTTCCCGATGAATTATCTTGCTGTTGATAACCCTGTTTTTAAAAATACACAAATGGGTGTTTTTGTCAGTATTCGTTTGTGTATTTTTTTTGTATTTTCGCCCTCTCAAAAAACAAAAAACAATGTCCCGAGGCAAAACCACATGCAAAGTGCTGAAAGAGGTGCGGCGGGAGATTGCCGACGCCAACGACATCCCGCTGCAGGAGCGCGAATGCACCCACACGGGCGACTGCGCGGGCACGTGCCCCTACTGCGAGTCGGAAGTGCGCTACCTCGAACGCGAGCTCTCCAAACGCAAGAGTTTGGGCAAAGCCGTCGCGGTGGCGGGGATCGCGGTGGCGGCGGTAGCGATGGCGAGCTGCGCGACATCCGAACCGGTGAGCACGATTTCCGATAATAATCCGCCCAAAACTTCAGGAAGACAAATCACGGAAGCATTGTCTTGGATGGGTGCCGTTACTGTTGAAGACGGAGGAAAACCTAAGGTGAAAAACCCTGAAAAGCATAAATCGAAGAACGGGAAACAATCTCAAAAATGCGACACTATTCAGGTGCGCGGGATTGTGCAAGAAGAGAGATCGACAGAGGAAGAATCCGTGGAATTCACTTTGCCAAATGATACATTGGCAGATGTTCATGAAGTGGTGGTTGGCATGGTAGATGATGATTTTTCCCTCTACAAGCGTCAACCCGTAGAGGAGTTCGATCCGAAATCGATTGAAGGGTATAAGGATGCCACCTTTCCGGAAGAATATGGTACTCCGGCTTCGTGGCTGCGGAGAAATTTGTCGGAGTTCTCCACCTACATCCAGCTACCTCGCATGGATGAGGTCGAAATCCGGTTCTTTGTGGAAGCCGATGGCCGCGTGTCCGGTGTGTTGTTCCTGAACATGCCAGAGACCTCAACGGAAAAGGATGACACGTTCCGAGATGCTGTTCGTGATGCGTTGCTGTCGATGCCGCGCTGGCATTACGCTTCTGTCAGTGGAAATCCTGTTTCTGCTCTGAAAACTTTGAAGGTGAGGGATTTACGTTAAGGCGGTCCTCAATCCAGATTTTTCCGTAAAAAATTTTTTTTCTATTACAAAGTAGTAGAAAAATTTCTATTTTTGCAAGGTAAAAATATTTAATCATGAATAAGATAAATGTTTTTATAGAAGTAGGAACGGATGGCATGTTTGCGGTTTGCACCAAAAGCAACAAGTACCATTATATGATTCTCGGATGTGGGGACTCAGTTGATGAAGCCTTGGAGGATTTTTACGAGTGCAGAGACGAGTTAAAACAAATGGAAGAAGCCGCTGGCCGAAAATTTCCGGAATTAGAGTTTGATTTCGCGTATGATACGGAGAGTTTTCTGCGCTATTATGGCAATGTGTTAACACTGACGGGCTTGCAGAAAATCACGGGCATCAACCATAAACAGTTAAGCCATTATGCAACGGGGAAGTGCCGCCCAAGTCAAAAGACAGTTAACCGCATTCAAGATGGGGTTCGTCAGTTCGCTGAACGACTGTGTCAGGTGCGGTTGATTTGATGATTTTTTGTGTTTTTGCCCCGAAAAAACCAAACCACGAAGATGCTACAAACGATTAACGCTTCTTGGGGATTCCGAGCTGTTTGCATATTGCGTCCGCCAGTTCCTCGTCGATGTCGGCGTGCCTCGGAAGGGTCGTTTTCACCTTCGTTTCCATGTTGATGTAAACATCGTGTTTCTTGCCGTGGTTTAGAAATACACACTTATTTGCTTTCAGATGGTTGATGAGAACTTTTCTTTTCACAGTATAGCTATTTTCCTTTGAATGAATTTGTTTCCTTTTGATACTTTTTCTTTCTCTTCTTTCTCTGTTTCCAAGATGAGGTCGATGGCGTCCTGCAGGTTCTCCAGAGCTTCCTCCTCTGTGTTGCCCTGGGTTAGGGCCGCCGGAAGCTCCTTGCACTGAGCTATGTAACGCCCACTTTTAGTCTTTGTTATGATGGCTGTATAATCCATATTTTTGTTTTTCATTACAAATATTTTAAGAGCGCAAAAATAACATTTTTTCTTTTTCTTACTGTCAATTTTTTTTGTATTTTCGCTCCGAAAAAACAACCACAATGTACCGAGGCAAATCCACATGCAAAGTGCTGAAGGAGGTGCGGCGGGAGATCGCGCGGGCCAACGACATTCCGTTGGAGGAGCGCGAGTGTACGCATAAGGGCGACTGTGGGGGCACGTGCCCCTACTGCGAGGCGGAAGTCCGCTACCTCGAGCGCGAACTCTCCAAGCGCAAGAACCTCGGCAAAGCCGTTGCGGTGGCGGGCATCGCGCTGTCGGCGGTGACGATAGCGGGACAAGCCAACGCACAGCCGGTGAGCACGCCTGATGACAATCAAACCCGACAATGTGATACGGTTCCTCCATTGCAGGGAATTGTGGAGGTGGTGATGATGGATACCGCAAAAACTGACAATGATCTTGATGCCCGGATAGATACGGTGAGCATCGAATTCACTCCGCCAGAATTTATGTGGCAAGGGACCGTCTCGGCGACAGTAAAGGTCACCCGTAATCTTTGGCGTTTTCCATCCGAGTACGGCACTCTGAAATCCTATTTGCATAAAGAACTGAAAAAGAACCCGGAATTGCGGGTCTGGCTCAAAGAAAAAGCGAAGCAAGAACGGTTGAAAAAGAAAGACCCTGAGGCAAGGATAATTGCCAAAGAAAATAAGAAAAATAGCCTTTTAAAGCTCAAAGAAAACTCTTTTCTGTTGCGTATCAACCAGGAAGGGGAAGTCGTAGGAGCCCATTTGAGATATGAACTGAACAGTGATGAGGACTATCGGATGAACTTGGCCTTTTACCGCATCATCGACAACATGCCCCGTTGGACACTTAACCCTAAAAAACAAAAGCCCGATGAAATGGTAGGACAAGAGTACTCCCGCCGAATTTTACGGTAACCCTCTAGCCCTTAACCTTTAACCTTCTAATCTTCTAACCTTACCCGTCTCAAAATCCACCCGAAACACCATCCGCTCCACACCGTTCGTCACACACACTAACGGGGCGCGGAGCACGGCGTTGTAGCGGGCGGCCTGATCGGCGACCTGCTGCGTGAGCTTCACGTGCGGGGCTTTGCACTCGACCACCATATACGGCTGCAGCTCGTCGTCGAAGACTACCAAATCGTAACGTTGCGTCATCCCGTTGACCGTCACCGCGTGCTCGACGGAGAGATGCGACAAGGGGAACCCCTTGACATTCAACAGGTAAAGGATGAAGACCTGCCGTACGCGCTCTTCGGGGGTCATCACCACCCACTTCTGCCGAACTGGGTCGAAAACCTCCTGCTGCTGTCCATTTTCCCGTATTTTAAGGGTATATGCCATATTTATTAATCGTTGATGTATTGTATCGCCCCTGTCGGGGCTTTGGAAAAAAACAAATGGCCTCGTGCTACCGAGCTTTGGTCCCTGTCGGGACCTGTGGAAAACGAACGACGTCCTGCTACCGAGCTTGGGTCCCTGTCGGGACATGTTGCCTATTGCCTATTGCCTGTTTCCTGTTGCCTATTGCCTAACTCTTACCCCAACTTCGCCTTGTACGAAGCATAATCCCCCGGTTGCGCCAACATTTCGAAATTGCCGTCCGTGTGGATGACCCCGATGGCGGGATGCGCCACCCCGTTGAAGAAGGTGGTCTTCACCATCGTGTAGTGGATCATGTCGTCGAAGACAATGCGGTCGCCGATTTCCAACGGTTCGGGGAAGGCGAAGTCGCCCATGCCGATGAAGTCGCCGGCCAGGCAGGAGCAGCCGCCCAAGCGATAGACGTGTTTGCTGCTGTCGTCGGGCTCGGTGGCGCCGAGGACCGTCGGTTTGTAGGGCATTTCCAAGCAGTCGGGCATGTGGCAGGCGAAAGAGACGTTGAGCATCGCGATTTTGACGCCCTTGTTCTCCACGATGTCCTCCACGGTGGAGGTGAGCACGCCGGTCTGCCAACCCACGGCCTCGCCCGGCTCGAGGATGACCTCCTCCAAGTTCGGATAGCGGCTGCGGAAGTCCTGCAGCAGCCCGATGAGGTGCGGGATGTCGTAGTCGGCGCGGGTGATG
>JAEEGL010026203.1_pt1 | contig 31859 bp, 20 predicted proteins | sample 9134231 | NCBI WGS metagenome assembly JAEEGL01 (sample SAMN16246548, study PRJNA631951) | gut metagenome | biome: gut microbiome; feature: rumen; material: fiber-attached | host: Bos | place: Iran: Karaj | collected 2018-10 | reverse complement strand
TAATAATCCGCCAACTGACGAGCCGCTTCAACGTCACCGTCATCGGCACGGGTTTCAAGGGCCTTCAACTGACTTGTAGAATACCCGGATAAGCAAGAAACGGTCAGAAGACCAGTCAGCAATGCAAAGAAACTTACAAAAGATTTCATGCTCTTTGTCAAAAAAAAACATTCAACATCAGCCGCGGTCCGGATGCAACACCCTCTTCAGTGAAACAAAAACGGGGAATTACACATACACGACAATCCGTCCTGAGATTTCTCCTTCGTATACGACTTGGGACCCCACATAAATCTTCCCTTCACCATTCCGGTAATCAAAATGCGCCTCCCCGCGACAATCCGTTTTCACATCCCGGGTCGATCCTCCGAAAAAACCGGAATAATGGACGGCGACGGTCTTGTATTCCAAGGGTTTGCCGTCTCTGCGGTCAAGTACCTGAACTGTAAACATGGTTAATTGTTGTTTTGAGGTAATCGTTTAAACTGGGAATCCACACGCTCCATGAAATCAATAAGGCGAATCTTATCCTCGTCCAAGAAGTAAGTGATATTGATTTCCTTGTGTTTCCAGTTCCCATTCTCCAGATAATCAAGATCAAACGAGTTCCCTAGAGGGTTACCGTCTATGCCCTGGACAGAAAGAGGCACAAATGTGTTTCTCCTGTAATCCGCTAACGGGATATCCACGATTGGACGGCCGTTTTTGGCTATTGTGAAGCGATCCTCTTCCAAACCAATGGCGTACGTCCGGGGAGCGATCATCTTGCCCAGACTGAAAAGGAAGGTGGGAAGATGGAGGAAAGGAAACAACATCACTAACATCGCGGCAAAAAAGATCGGCATCCCAATCACACAGACGACGAACATGATGGCCGCCTCTTTGAAGCCCATGTCTGGAGAAAAAAACTGAAGAATACCCAAGATGATGCCGACGACGACGCCGAAAGAGAGCGCCTTCCGAATGCTCTGCCAGAGCATGCTTCTGAACGAAGCAGAGACAAACGGCGTTTTCCAGTTTTCTTTCAGAGTCAAGGCTTCCATGGTTTCCTAAAAATCAATTGTGTCGCTGAACGTCAGGCCGGATTTGTACTCACCGCTGGCCGTGACGGAATGCGCCGCCCCGCTATCCGGGAAGAACAGGACCTTCACCTCATCCTTGCCCTGCTGCAGGAAGACACCGCCGTCAACACGCCATGAAATGGACGCTACATCCGTCGCGTCGACGCTAAACACATTCGGGGACGGTCCCTGAGATATCTTCACGGGATGCGGAAGCATCCGATCCGCAAAAAAGTCACGAAGGACCGACTTGATCTCCGAGAAACGAGAATTCAGGTATTCCGCCCCCGTGGAATCCTTGTCAATATGGAGCGTGTGGAGGCCGGAAAGATCGTAAGGATAGAGCGCAGCCCTGGAACTTCCGACCTGATAGGTAATCACACTGGATCCATACATCGTCGGAAAGATGACCTTGTTTCCAAAAATCTCTTCAAACGGATGGTCTTGCCCATACGGGACAATCGGATCTCCCTTACTATGGATGGACACAATCGCAGCGGTGGAATTACTCAGAATAGTTGTATCTTCCACCGCGCCCCACATATTACCCACCGCACGGATGGAGAAAGGGTGGGCGATTTCAACATTGAGAGCCTTGAGTCCCCCTTCGTTCTTTGCCTGGTCAGGGATATTTTCATCCTTCATGAATGCCGTGTTAAGCGCAGTAATCGCCCCCGCACTGGTTCCGGCGACAAACACCCTTTCAGGATCGACACCATAAATGTCAGCATCGTGTATGATTCGAAAAATCGCCGCATTCACATCTTGAACGGCACGAACTCCCGCCCTCACCACTGAAATCGTATTCAGGTGAAAACCGAGCCGATAATTCACCGATGCGACCACATACCCCATGCTCGCGAAATAATGCCCCCATTCCGGATACCCCAAAGAAGCCTTGTCTCCATTAAAGAAAGCTCCGCCATGGATCAGAACAAGCAATGGCCGGGAAACAGCTCCTCCATCTTCCGGGAGATAGACGTCCATCGTCAATTCCAAATCTGTTTTTTTCAAATCAGGGACCTTTGACAGAAAAATCTGCAGATTTGATTCCCCCGTATCAGGGAACGTGGACCAATACCCCTTCGCCTTGGCATAAGGGATGTCGAGCGTATCCCGAACCGCATAAACGGAATCCCTGTATTCCCATGTTTTCGGAAATGGCGTAAACGGAGGCTCCTCATATTCCGAATAACTGACAACAGGCGTCCTGGAGCCCGACGGATCGACCAAAACCAATTCACGCCCTCCTTTGAAAGTAACTTTCCGCTTGTCCGCAAAAAGGGAGCCTGTACTTGCATAATACACTCCTTCCCATCCATCATTTGAGGCATGGGTAAACACAGCACACCCCGAATCCCGGGTCGTATTGATCAAATACAACTGTCCCGGCTTCAGGACCACATTTTCTCCACCGCAGGAAACCAGCAGCAAAAGGACAGTCAGCGAAAACAGACACTTTCTCATAAGCCTCTATAAAATAGGTTGATCCATGAAATCATAGCCCGTACGTTCCGAAACGATATCTCCCGCCGGATTCACTCCGATCAAACCGCTGATGGAGACCGTCGCCGTAGAAGTACGGAATCCGAGGATGCTGCCCCGCAAATGGACACGGTATACCCCGGACGACTCTTTTGCAGTTCCGTCGCGGACGACGGTCAGCGTCTTCAAATCAACTTGATCAATTGATTCAAGAGACCAGGTCAGAAACTGATTCTCACACAAGGAACGTACTTGCGTCCGGAAAAAAGAATCAAATGTATCCTCCGTAATACCGTTCATCAAAGGAGCAAGCAGACGTTCTCTTTCCCGGGAGTACAGATTCTTCCAAGTATTCCGGACCCCTTCATAATTACAGGAAGAAAGGGACCGGTCCAAAGTCTCAGCCTCTCTCATGAATTCAGGATAGGAACGAAATGTCTTGGAGAAAAAACCCTCCATCGACCGATACTGGTCCCGGATTTCCGAAACCTCGGTGACGCGGTTGCCTTTCCTTGAATGGAAATGATCAATGTACTCCTGCGCGACGTCCAAGCCGGCCTTGGGAGTCGGGAAGACAGCGATACGAAGCGATTCAAACTCAGCCTGTGGATCACGCCGGTCGCAGGCGGATATCGCGGCTAAAGCCAAAAACGCGGCGACGAATACATTTCTCATGGTTTCTCTCACCCACACTAGATCAGTCAAAAGAATCCTAGTACTCCTTATAGATGTTGATATACGACATGATCATATTGACTGCGGTCAAGCGCATATCGAAACGCAGGGAAGTGTCGGCCAACACCTTGTTGACAACCTTGTAGACATCTCCCCATTCCAAGTCCATTTGATATTGAGCATCAATGAGGCCGGCCACAAGCGCGACGCTGAAACTCTTGTTCGTGTCTTTTTTCACAGCCTGACGCGCAAGAGCTAATGCCTGGGTGATATCAAAGTAATCCCCCATCGCTTTGGCATATGCGTAAACGGCCAAAGTCCCGGCATCCAGTTTCGCCGCGAGGCTGTTTTCATCCCGGACACCATGACGCCTGCTCAAATTGTCAAACAACTGGTTGCAGAAGGCCATCTCGTGTTCCCACCCCAACTGGTTGATGACGGCGAGTCGCACATCGACGGGAGACTTGGTATCGCAGAGATAATCCACCAGGTTCTTCGGCATTTTCCCGTTTTCTACTGTCGATGCCAACGCAACCATCGGTTCATCAGCATAAGCCTCAGCAAAATCACAGGATGTCAAAGGGGAATCCGCCCAAGACTTGGTCACTCCGATTGCAAACAAAGCAAAGACAATAATAATAATCTTTTTCATGATTGGAAATTAGTTTAGTTAATCTGGAATGTAATTATAGTCAGTATTATTCGTTCGTAAAATAGTATTTCCTGCTCCATAATGGGAGTCGCAGGAGATATACATGCTCATTTCTACAAAAACATCCTTAAACGAATTCTGTCTTCATCTTTAAGCCATCTGAGTTCCATTGTATATCTTTTCTTCTTAAATCTACCGCCGACATTGATTCGATAATCCAATACCATCTGATCACCATTAGGGTTTCCGACGGGAATTTGAGTGCTTCCTAAAACCGTCCTAATGAATGTCACACCAAAGATATCGGTTATATCCACACTTAGTTTTTCTTTCTTGTTACACGAAATTCGCAGACGACCTGACTCCTTGCTTATTTCATAAGTCTCCGGACAAAAATAAGTAATCAGCATCGGAATCCAACAACTGATGTATCCAGTGACAAAGATGACCACGATACAGAGAATGACCAGCCGAGGAATCTCGTCTTCAAAAAGAGAATCATGTCCTAAAAGAGTAGAAATCAATAACTGTAATGGGATGAGAATGCCCAGGAAGCCAACAACGATACGAAGAAAGCGATGTCCTTTTTCTTGCCATGGCTGCTTCCAGTTTGTTTTCAGAACTAGTATAGAATCTGTTTGATTATTCATTAATTATATCATTTGATCTATCTCCATGAGAACAATTGGGAAATCAGTTCGCCTTCGTGTAAACGAAGGACTGCAAACTCAAGGACAACGGACCTCGAACTTACCGCTGGATCCCGGCCCGGATTCAACCACGACAGTCACGGCGCCTTTCGTAAAATTGAACGGAATCGTACGTTGGTTTTCAATATAGAGCCGATTGATGATGGGAGCGCCGGAGGCGGAAGGGCCGTCATAGACTGTCAAGAAATCTCCAATGGAATAAAAATCAACCCAGATAAGAGCTGAACCGGACATTTGCCCCATCGAATAGGAATTGGTTGAAGATCCGGGACCGTCGTAAGGTCTTTGAACCCCTCCGTCACAAGGAGGCAGGTTCCATTCCATCGGGATGATTCGTCGATACGGATCGGCACTCAGGTAAGCGGCATCCCGGTTACAGACCGTGATGTCGTTCACCTTGAACCCTTGTTTGGACGAAACAATACTTAACGTCTCGGACTTTCGCATCGAAACGATGAAAACACCGTTACCGCTGTCTCCGGGAGAAAGCAAACCACTGATGGAACCTGTAACGAGGAGCGAACACTCGGGAAGCAGCGGAGACGGCGGATCGGCCACCACCGTCTGAAACTCCAGCTCGACCATTTCAGGTTGCATCAGAATCTGACGGTCATCAATGTCTTTGAACTTAGGATAAAAAGATTTCTTTATCTTGTATTCACCTCCCTTGCTGGAGACCACATCAATCACGTCATCCTCGGCCGCGGAAATCGGGAATACACCATTTGTATTGCTGATTTCCGTGACGACCGTTTTGGTTCCGTCCGGTTGCGTAATCGTTATCTCATTCCTGACCCCGGGGATAGGACGACCGGACAGGCTGTCGACATTCACAAACTCCCGGACAAACGGAAGCGGTTCCAGCCAGATCGTTCGGACGGCATCGGGCTGCGGAATGAAATCAACCACGCGCCACGGCCCTCGAGGGCTGTCTGTCAGAACACTGTCCTTGTAATTGACCTTCGACGCTTTGATTGAAATGGAGGAGACGATCGGAGCATCGGTATACACCGCTATTCCCTTTCCGTCAATGCTGGTCCGGACGTCCCGGGATACGGTCCTCATGGAGTTGCCCGGATGTGTCAAAGTCACAGAGCATATGGCATCAGGAATAGGTTCCTTGGACTTGACGTTCTTGACAAAGAAAGTGAACTGCTCCTTGACTGGCGCAAGATGAAGTGCTGTCGTATCCTTCTCAAAGAGAAGATCGCGACATGGAACACCCGTTTTCACATCGTCATAATAGCCAAAACACCTGCCGATCAATGAATCAAGCGCAGAGCAATACCGCATCCGCGGAAGAGTTGCCACTCCGGCGGCATCAGTCAGAACCGAATCACGATGCGACTCGCCCTCGTCAAAATAGACATAGCGGACGACAGCGTTGGGAAGAGGATCGCCGGTTTCTTTATCTTCCACTCTGACACGCAAGTCTTCGCGACGGGCATCCACTTTCAGCGTAACATGGCGGGTATAATGAAAGATGAACCGATGGTCAATGGATTGGTAACACTCACTTTGCAGAGAGACACTTCCTTTTTCAAGTCCATGGAAGACATAGCTGTAAACGCTGCAAGGAAGTTTCTCGAACACCGTGACACCCGATGTATCCGTCTTCTGCGTCAAGGAAATGGTATCCGCTGAGAACCATCGCCCAATTTTCTCAATGAAATGGTCCTTATAAGAAAGAGTCACATCCTGATAGGAGACAGCGGCGCCTGTTTCCGCCTCAACACATTTCACGGTCAAATCCTTCTCGCAACGGACGAGCAACAGAAGAGGCAACAGAAGCAGAAAGACCCACCACGGGAATTTGCGCCTTAGCCGGACATCATATTCAAGCCGTCCCTCACGGAACCGAAATGATTTCTTTTTTTCCGCCATGGTAATCAGTCCAATTACATTTCAATGTCAGGAACACCGGAAGACTTCCGGGCAGGCGCCTTCTCCTTCTTCTTGATTGTCACATTCTCGACCACGGCAGGCTGGTTCTTGCTTGCAGCCACCGGCTTCGTATAGGTGATTTCAAACGGGAAGGAAACAGGAGGGCATCCCTGCTCCTCGACTTGGACAACAATGCTGTTCGAGCCTTCCTTCAAATCCCTCACCAGGCACTTATACCGGGTTTCGGAAATCTTTTCCAGTCCGACGGCCAGAGAATCGGTCTGAACGGATACTTCCCTCCGATAAGCTTCATCCCCGTATTCCAATCCGACATTGATGTCGAACGTGAACGAGAATGAACCGTTGTCAACAACGCGTTCCGTCTCCAGGACATCTACGACAAAATACTTGTAATGCCAGGCTTTCACCGTGAACGGAATCGTGGACGAAACCAGACCGTCATACAGGATGCGGGTGGGATATACGATTTCGGTAGGCACATCGGAAAGAGAATCCGGAATATGGAGGACACAGTCATACTGTATATAGTTGCCGAACTGCGTATTTTTCATGACCGCAGACTTCCGGTCGACTTCACATCCCGACGAAGGGTCCACCTCAATGGCGGTCTTCTCGGCTGAGATATAAGTGGGAAGGTCCAACCGGATGTTGGTTTCGAGAGTCTGATGCTTGAAGGGAATGTCTTTCCCCTTGTACATCGACAGTTGGAAACGGTCCTCAGGATGGAACTGAAGCAGACCGTATTTCCCGGCTTTCTTGACAATGGCTCTGTCACCAAAACAGAACGGCCACTCTTCGAACTGCGGAGGAAGCTGCTCTTCCTGATCCCAGAACAATCCGTAGAGATCGTTGTCGGATGAGGTCCGGAGCGGAGAAGTCAACTCAGGGCGATCAACCGTCCTTTTTTCAAACAACCTTTCCTTGTCGACATATCGGATGCAATACGGGACCATCATTTCGTCAAGCAGCACGCTGACCGTCTCGTTCTTTCCACAACGGGCGCTGAACCGCCACGAAGAATCACCGTCCTTGACAAGCGCCTGGGCAAAATCATCCGTAATCTTCGCCTGTTTTTTCACGTCAGCCACCTCCTCTGTCGGAGAAAGCGGCATCAAAAGGGAATCCTCGGGATAAAAGAGAAATACTTTTTTCTTGATGATGAGAATGGCGATCCCCTCATCATTGACGGAGGAAATGAATTCAATGTCCGAAGGGTCCGTCAGTTTTCCGTTGAGTGCGAACCTGACGGGAATCAAATCCGAATCCAGCAGATGGTATAGGGTGCCCTTCATCTTTTCAGGATTGGCATAAGTCTGGCAGCACGCATAGCCATTCATGAAAGGGAAGGCGTTCACAAAGGATGCTGAGGAAACGGAACCGTCCAGATTGACATAACGATAAAAACGCGACTGCGGTTCCTGGACTAGCAGATGGCCGGACGACTGGTACGGATGGAACCGTCCGACATGATACGGGCCGTCGGAAACGGGTATGAAAACACCCTTATCGGAATAAAAACCGCGGAGCGCCACCGTCCCCCGATCGGTTGTCACGGCATACCCATCCCGAAACGGGTGGATATCCCCATCTGTCCGAGCGATTCTCCTCCCGTCAGTAGTCCAGAGAGCAGTACTGACTCCCGCTGAATCGGTCATGATCAGACTGGTTCCGGAAGGAATGATCATGCCGTCAAACCGAGGCGGAATCCTCCATTCCGCAATCTGCGCCCAAGAAATGACGCCGGAAACAAAAAGAATCAGAGATACCAACAATGCTTTTCTCATCTCTCACAACTATTTAATGCTCTTTAACCAGGCTTCAGTCTTCTCCAATAATTCCTCGTCTCCGGACAAAAGCGCCCAATCCCGGGCCTTGTTCATCCAGTCGACGACGGCTTTGTCATCCCGCTGAAGTACTTTCCCTTTTCTATAGTAACCCGCCAGCCGGTAAGAAGCCTGGGCATTGACGGATGCATAGGACGAATCCCCCTGCTCCATGATCATCTGCAACCAGGTGATAGCTTTCTGGTTGTCGATATCAGACAGAGGAATCTTCTCGGCCTTGTCATATTTGATTCCCAACAAATCCTTACGTCGCAAAGACTCTTCATCTGTGTACCATCCATGGGTGAACGCCATCTGATACATGGCTGGAATATAGCCGAGATTACACAGTCTGTCCATCTGCTTGTATCCTTCCATGAAGGACTCCCGGTCCTTGCTACCCAACAAATCCACCGCCTTGTCATAGGATTCCTGCATAGACGGCTGATGTACAACGACATTGTCCGGCGTTTCCATCGGCTTGTCATGACGGCTGCGTGACCAGAAGATAAAACCCGCGGCGATCGCCAAAGCACCCAGGACTCCGGCCAAAATCCAAATCCGCGGACTACGCTTGACCGGAAACCTCTTCACACGGGCCGCCTCCATCAACTGTCGGGCGGAAGGACGTTTTGCCGGATCTTTGTCAAGACAGGCACGGACCAACCGCTGAAAAACAGCGGGAACTCCCGGCATGTCAGGAATCCTGCCTCCACTCTTCATCTGTCCCATCCCGCCTTCTTCACCAAACGGAGCCTTTCCGGTCAGGATGGCGAATAATGTCGCCCCGAACCCCCAGATATCACTCTCGGGGATAGGAAACGCCTTCTCACGAAAACGTTCCGGGGCGATAAATGCTTTTGTACCGCGGCCGTAACCATGGACTCCCCTCTTCTGGGAACTGATTCCGAAATCCGTTATCGCATAATTCCTCAAATTGTCAATGAGGATGTTAGAGGGCTTGATGTCCTGATGGATAATCCGGGGAATATTCGTATGCAGCCGGTTCAGTCCGGACGAAACATCCAGGATAAACTTCCAGACCTCCTCCGGAACCAACTTCTTTCCAACCAACTGCTCACATGAACCATGCCGACAGTAGGGCAGGACCAGATAGGGGCATCCTTCAAAAATGGAAAAGGAAGTAGGTTGAAGCAGGTTGGCATGGCGACAATCGAAAACGACCTTGTATTCATCTCGGAAATGCTGTTCGCCTTCAATATCCAACGCATCCTTCGGGCGGTAGATTTTGATGGCGACATACATGCCGTCCTTGTCCCTCTGGCTCCCCGGATCAATACCATCTTCACTGTCGATTGTCTGAGTGTCAATCGCCAGCCATATATCGGTTTTCGACTCTTCCTTGTGAAGAGGGCGCACCAGGTCGTATCGGCCGTCAAACAGGTCGTTTCCTTCCAGGAATCGATTCAAATCCAGCATAACCCCGCAGCTATCCCCGCATTACAGACACTCAACCTGATACTCCCAATAGGTCTGGTCAGGAAAATCACAGATAACCAATACACTGATCTGCCGGGAATCCGAATGGAGCGTGGTGGACAGATGAGTTGAACCAGTATGCTCGTAACCTCCGAAAGCCGCAGGATTCTCCTTCGGATCAATCTTGTCGCCATAACTGAAAATCAGTTTGGCTGTCTGGTCCATGATCATTTCCGGCGTCCCCTCGAATACCCGGAAAATATCCGGAATCACACTAGAGAAATAGGTGAACTTAAAGTCTATGCCGGCCTTTCCCAGATCGAAAGTACGCACCGAATACCACGCATCGCTATTCGTCGCCTGCCATTTATAAGTGGAGCATCGCACATCCTCTTCCAGATAGATCACGAGGGGCTGATTCGTATACTTCAGGAAAGGCTCATTAAGGGCCAGCGTGCCGGAAGTACCCTCCTTGCTCACAAGAGCAGTAACGATACGCCCGTCCATCGTCCGGGTCTTCAACGCACATCTTCCGTTTTCGTCGGTGGAGAGCAAGGCGTTGTAAAGGTCCACATTGTCCTCGTAATTGATATTGAGATCCGCGCCGGGGACCGGTTCATTCGTCCTCCGCCAGCGCACCTCAATATTAAGTTCCCAACCGAGAACAATCGTATCACGGGACTGACGGTGGTAACGGAACATGGTGCTATCCCTCAACATGCCCTTCTGCGCCTCGGCCTTGGCCAGCTCCTTCCCCTTGAAAAGCCAAGAATAGACACCGTACCGGACCTTCTTGAAGACGGCGATTCCGGTGCTGTCAGTCATTTCCTGCAATTGATGCTCTTTTTGATAGTGGAACTTCTTTTCCTTCACCAACTGGTGCTCCACGTAATCCAAATTCACGGTCGCATTCGCAACTGGGCCTCCGTAAGGATCCAAGGTCACGATCTTGATATCCTTACTGCAACGGACGAGGAGCAGCAAAGGCAAAAGCAGCAGGAGAAGAATCCACCACGGGAAGCGTTTCTTCAACCTGAAATCATAATCCGACTTATCGTCAGTATACTTGAAAGACTTAGAATACTTGGCCTTCCTGGACTTTGTCAACGACATAATAATACCTGTTAGATAACGCTATTTCTGCTCTTTCCTCTCTCCGGCGCCCTTCTTGTCTTCCTTCGCCTTTTTCTCTTTCCGGGATTTTTTCTTGTCCTTCGGATCAACATATTCGAAGCGAAGCTTTACTTTCTCCTTGTGCGTAAAGAGCTCTTTCGGGAAAAAGACGGCTCCATCCTGATCAGTCACCGCCTCCAACGGACCCAATTTAGTCTCAAAACGAAGGTTGGTGTTCGTAATAGGCTCACCGGCCACATTGAATACACGGACACGCACCATCGGCGGAATCGGTTTCGCAATGACCAGTTCAACGGCGTTGTCCCCCCTTTCCAATTCCTTGTCGACGAACACGGACGGTTCAATCATATCCTGGACATGGACAACCGTACCAGGTTCCAGATCCGAAACGGTAAACATGCCTTCCCCATCGGTCATATACTCCTTGGCCCCGACACTGACTTTCCGGTCGGCGATGGGTTCTCCGGCGTCAAAACGGACTTTGACAGTCAAACTGCTGCTGAAGTGATCGATGACCTCGTATAGAAAACGGTTGTCAGACCGAGTCAGGGAGTATGTTTTTTCATCACCCGCCTGATTCCGCAAAACAATCTGCTTGCCAGGAATCAGCAGCACATTCTCAACATGAACAGCTCCCTTTTCATCCGTGACGAACTCGACACCATCCAGCATCAGCGGATAGCCGGCCTTCCGCATTCCTTCCTGGTTTTGGACGACGACTTCATAGCTCACATACAGCGGAAGGTTGATGATATATACGTTCTGACCGGGCGTGACGACAAAATGCTCTTCATGGCCGTTCCCGTCATTCACGGAGAAGTCCTTCCCGTTAATCAGTTTGCCCAGATGGAACTTACCGTCCGCATCCGTTTTGAAACCACGTTCATTCAAGGCATTGAAAAGATGCAGATTCAAAGTTGCATCCGCTGCAGGAAGCTCATCCGAATAAAAAGCCTGGATCCAGACGTCGGTCTGTGTCAGCGTACGGGGGCGGGCGATGATGGCACCGATGACATCTATGTCCCCTCCCTCCCCGCGGGCCTTGAATCCCCACTGGGTCAAAGTGACCCGGATTTCTCCATTTTCATCCGTATAGAAAAAAATCTGATTCTCGGTGGGGATGGTAAAGAGACTTTGAATATACGGCATCTTGGCCTGCATCTTCTCCGTGATGGATCTCTTTCGTTCCTCCATCTCGATGGCGATCAGTTCCTGTTCCTGCGGAGTGGCATCTTTGAAAGGCTTGTACGTACCAGGATGCTCCGTATACCAGATTCCCCGGCTCCCTTCCTGCCGGAAACGGGAGAAGAAGTTCACGTCTTCCGGCCCCAGGTCCACCTCCATGCGGGCGACGATGTTTTCATAACTCTGATTCTGAATCAGATAGTCAATGGTTTCGAACGATGCTTGGGAAAGAATGTTCATCATATAGGTTATTGGTTTATGGAGGTTAGAGCATGTTGAGGATTTCGTCAATCATTCCGGGGAATTTGGCATCGTCCTTGACGACAGGAGCGATTCTCCGGTCATTGGCGGCGGCTTTCTGAAGGTTGTCCTTCAGTTTTTCAATTGCGGCGACATACGATTTGTGGTATTCCGATGAGATCATGTAGCCGTCCATATCCTCCAACTGGCCGATTAACTTCAGCTGTTCTTCAATCTTTTCTTTCGTGGGAAGGCATTTTTTGGAATGGAGTTGCGACAAAAACTCCCTGAAATCACGATACAAGGTTTCTTGATTCTTCAAGGCGGAAAGTAAAGCATCCAACTCATCAACTTGACCGGCAGACAGTGTGGTCAGACTACGGACTTTATTCAACTGAGTTATCTGCACTTGAGCTTTCGTAGCATCTTGACGGCCCTGAATATAATCCAAAGCCTCTTTGAATACCTCACCGACTTTCATGAGTTTGCCCACATCTTCAATTTGACGGTCAATAGAAGAGACACGTTTAGGATCTATTTCTTGAACAAAGCGCCTCATTCCGTCAAAGGAATTGACGGATGACTGAAATGCCGAAGGATTCAACTTTGCCAAGGACGACTCTTTCGCAGAACCGCACTGACTCTCAATGGCCGCCAGGACGCTTTCAACTCCCCCCTGCCATTTCGCCAGTTCATCGTTTTTGTCCTTGAGCGACTGATTAAGTTCATCAATCTTCGATTGAAGATCCCTTGTTTTTTGCTTCTGGTCAGACAATTCCCCCCGAGTTATACTCAGCTGATCCTTGAGACCGGCAACCTCCTGCGTGTGTTCTTGGGCAGTTTGCTTAAGATCGGCCTGATACTTATCCTCATTTGCCTGAATCTGATTCCTTAAGACGTCCATCTGGCCGACAGCATCCTTGTATTCCTTCAGTTGCTTGACGGCGTCCTGAAGACCATCCCTTTGCGTTTTCAGATTCTGAACCTCCGTTTTCAACCGGTCGACTTCGCCTTGCATAGCGCTCAACGACTTGTTCACTTTATTCATTTCCTTACGAAGGTTCGCAAGTGCCTTCGTTGAATCTTGAAGATCCGAAATCTGCTGTCGGGTTAGTCCAAAAGCTTGCTTTTTAGCCAAATCGGCAAAATACCCATCCAACTTATACCCCAAAAGCTCCAGTTGCGCTTCATCAAGATTCAGAGATTTTTCTTTCTTTATATTCTCCAAAATATATTTTTTGACAACCTCTTTGTCGTATTTGATCAAGTCATTAGGCTGAGCAAATACGGAAGGGAGGAAAACGCAGGAAAGCAATGCGATTAAAAGAAAACGTTTCATAAGGCAATCCACGATTTATCATTATTGAGCGTGCTTGTTCTTGACGGCCATAACCCGGTCATTCCATTTCATCCAATCCGAACTATTCCTGAATTCACTTTCAAAGGTATAGAGACGATTCTGAATGATGTTTTCATTTCCTTCCGACCAGGAAGTCACCTTCTCATAATCGGTAACGATAGCTTCACAATACTTCTTATGCCTCTCTCGAAAACTGACATTTGTCATTCTGGTCTTCAGATAATAACAACGGTCGGCAATTTGCTTATTGCTGTCATACATTCTCTTCGTTTCACTCTTGACGGAATTGTCATAATTCGTATCATATTTATCCTCAAAGGAGGAAACCTTCATTGATGCATACTGCTTCGCAACTTGATTAAAAAGCGCTTGGTGAGTCTTATAATCAGCCCTGACATGAAGGGGATCGCCGGTATCGACATCCTTGAACTCATTGCCCGTGAGTTCATTATAGAGGGAAGCCATTCTCGTGTGGTTTTTGCTGTGATTATCTTTCGTGCACTGGCTTTCCAGCAATCCGTTCAGCTCCTTCTCCATGGCCAGACAAGCATTCAGTTTCAACAGCTTCAAACTTTCGGACTGTTTCTTCCTTCCTTTCATCTTGGGAATCTGATTATCTCGGATTTCGATATAATTGCTCTTGTCCCAAGGCTCCGTCTTGACCTTTTCAACATTGGCGCGGACCAATCTGTCAAACTTCGGCACAAAAGTATCGGAAGAATCAGATTCGGTCTGATTCCCCCTTCCTCCGCAGGAAACAATAGCCATAAGAACGGCTATTCCTAAAATGGGATAACGAAACAATTTCATATTATCGATTGTTAAGATCTTTGAAACTAGTTTGGGGGCGTATACCTCCTTCGCCTTTATAATATCCCTGATAACGTTTAAAGTCAGAAGTGCCGCCAACTAGTTTAGAAATAAACGCTTGTTGACCACTTGTGAAATTACTTTGAACGAATAGGCTGGTAAACCCTAGGACCGGATATTTGAATTGTCTCTTGAAAGACTCCAAAGAGCCATGATCCAATTCGTCAAAAAACAATTTATAAACTCGAATTACTTCGGCACAAGAGCGCCCCCCGCAGATATTATTAATCTGAGAAATTGGAACACCCAAATCTTGTAGTCTCTTATAAATAATTTCAAGTTCTTTAACGGACTTCTCTGAACAATCCATTGAGCGTACAACACGATATTTTTCCTTTAAATCATTTTTTGCGGATTCTATCGCTGCTACTGCCGCGTTCTCCTCATCTATCTTAGTCTGCCAATCCTTAATGAAAGAACTCGTATCAATACTGCTGAATAATTCCTTGTATTTGTTCAGAGTCTGATCGTCGTTAACTAATTGCTTAGCTTTATCAATCGCTTCATTTTTAATGAGAGTACTCTTGCTGAATTGATGCACAACACTGGCTATACTATCCAGACTATTCGCTTTTTCAAGTGCATCAAGCGAAGGTATACTAACCCTGCAGATGTACTTCTTGTCATCATTCCAAGTATACCGTTTATCTCCATCAATAACAAATCTACCGTCAGAATAATCACCGTCACTTTTCTCTCCAAAGGAGAGCTCCACCCCCTTAATCGTGCCTTTATTATCTCCTCTTTCATACTTTTTATAGATACTCAATACATTCCCATGAGCCTTCGTATTCCTGGGGTTCTTGGTAATTGTGACAGGGATATCCTTATTCTGCAAGTTTCCAATTTCAAATGTAATATCACCTTGCTTGGACCCCTTATAAAGGAAGATAAACCAGAGGCTCAGGAGCAGAGCGACCAAAGCGGTGCCGATGATGGCATATAACGTCCAAGCAGGCAGTTCAAAGCCTTTCTTTCTTTTCGTTGTAGACGGGGTCTTTCCACCGCCGGACCTAACATCGGATTTGACAGCGGTTTTTCCTCTCCTGTTTTCATCCTTAAGAACGACATTATAAGCTTTTGCAGCAGTAGCATTGACTCGCAACCGAGGATCAAAGCTTTTCTGCAGCTCGGCAAACTTATTATCATCATACGGGAAAGGAAGAAGACAATAGATACCTTGTTCCCTGGACAATTTCACCAGATAAACGCCATCGGAATCCTTATCTCGCTCAAAAACACTAACTGTTGTTCTAATACCCGTCTCTTCCTTGGAGAAGTACACATCTCCCACTATTCTGTCAAGAAGGTCTTCAGCTGGAACATCGGCATGCTTGCCTTTGACATTCAAGACACTGTAACCGTCTTTCTGGCTTATCTCAAAACGGAAACCATCCTCATCTGATGCAAACATCGTCGCCTCCGGAATGTAGGGACAGGATTTCCGGTCATGACAAACCCATAAGCGCCGCTGTGAGGTTGGACTCCCTTGCCAGAACTCAGTACGTTCCGGGTTGTTCACCTTCATCAGGCGGGGTTTGATGATAATCCCCTCCGATGTTTCCTCGACAAGCGGATCCTCGAATGGAAAGATGACACTGTTATCCGCCGAATTCGGGAACAAGTACAATTTGAATGCACCGTCCTTCGGCAAGTCATCATAGCGGATTTCGGCTTCAAGCCATCGGAAAAGTTTCAGCTCGCCGCCATTAAATCGAAGACCGAACTTCACTCCCGAAGCCTTGACGGATGACTCCAATGCGGAAGGGAGAATGATTCGAACTAGAACATGCGTCTTTTTAAGAAGAAACCTATCTTCCTCGATACGAGACTCATATTTATCAACGGAGAGTTCGATGTCGGATAGGCTCTGATCCTCCGACAGGATGAGGCCGCTCACGGAACGGGGATCTAAGGCTGCCAATCCGTCAAAACCACGGACCTTGAAAGACAACCGAGATGGAAGTTCTGCATTCTCCCCTACGAATGAAATAGGAACAAAACGAAGTGAGCTTACTTCAAGAAGGTATCGGCCTGCGAACTTCGGCAAATCCTCCGGAACAAAATTCTTGACCTTGCGCTTCAGGCCGAATTCCTCGAGGTAAAGCGACTTTTGGTATTGAACTTCCTCTCCCTTCAATTCCAAATCAAGACGTCCCTCGCGAACCACATGCAGTGACCGCTCATCCAAGCCAGCCTTGAGTATACCGGATACTCCCTCCAAACCGGAGAACTGGATCGACAATGGGAAAGTTCTCGGTTCGAACCGAATGCCAGAACGCCAGCTATACGACTTTCCAGTCTTTACCAAAAAGCCCCTTTGGACAGCCTCGTCAACCGTTCCATCAAAAGAGACAGGCTGGCAATACTCATTCTTGACCAACTCAAATGCAATCCGGGTAGGACCATAGTAACCCTTCTGAGTGTAGGAATCCTTACAGTCGACCCCATTCTTCCTGAAGAAGGTCATTGTCAAGCCGGACAAAGCGGAAATCCGATCGCCTTGATATTCTTCCGATACATCAGTACCGTTCAATTCGAAACGCTCGAGTTCCCTGAGGAAATTGATTCCGAACTGAGCCGGATTCTGAAGATAATTCAGATTCCAGAACATGACCTCCTGATAAGGACTGAAATCTTCGCGATACGGAGTCGCGAAGAAGTGATCCACGACAGAAGGATCATTGAAAGGAAGCAGTTTGGTCAGATGATTCTGCTCGGATTCCCGCCAACTGCGATACTCGTCATCAAGAACGAGCGAACCGGCCTGGGCGATGAGCATCTGCTGATACCGGCCGATCGTCTCGGGTGTATTCAGCGGTTCTCCAAAACTATAATGATCAGAAAGATAGGCCTGGGAAATCGATTCCAACAATCCCCGGATATTCAGCAGCTTATACTCGTGCGGGACATAAATAGTAACAGCCACATACCCGCCGGAGCGTCCAAAATCATTGACGGGCCGATAGACTGTGAAAACCTTGTAGTTCAGGGAGAACTCCAGGGCATAGAATACCACAGATAAATTATTAACGACAACCAGGTTGCGTATATCTCCCCAGGTTGCTTTGATCTCCGGGATGTTGGGGTCAGAAACAGCGGAATTGAAGCAAAACACCCTATGCCCGCTCTGGACACCCCAGATCACCAGACCAACTTTGCTGATATCGATAACGACACTCATCTACTACTGAAACTTAAATACTATCGGTCCACTAAAACTACTTCCACGATCTCCCAGCGAACGGAGTGAAAATACCTTTGATCATCGAACCTTCCTTGATGGTTGAATCCTTGATGAACTCAACCAAGATGTTGGAATCCGCTGGTTTATAATCCACCGTATTGCCGACATAGAAATCGCCCAGGCTGAAAGTCATCACATACGGCTGGAACTTTACCGCCTTGTTGATGCCAAATTTCCGACAATACTGGGTCAGGTTATTCATGAAATTCCTGAAACCATTCTTCAGTAGCTTTGTAGCTTCCGCGGTTCTTTCGGCAGAAGAAGACGCATTGGGAATCAAGTCACTCTTCGTGACGATGACAGCGACAGAATCAACTTTGCTGAGTGTGCATCCGTCAGTACGGTTTCCAGGGCCGTCGGACGTCAGTACCGTCAAAGCATTGCTGAGCATGATCTGCTGATCGATTGCAGAATACTTGGGGTTAAGCCCGGAAATGGTCAGATAATCGACCAGGAAGAACAACAGCTTCTTATTGTTATTCTTCAGGCACTGACCCGCACCAAGTTCCTTCCAAACTTTCTCGCCGGTTGTCGTCGAGAGGGCTATCTTGTTAAACGCTTCTCCACTCAGCTCAACCATGGTGATCAGGTTCTTCTTTTCATCAATATCGCCCACATCAAGTTTCAAGAAACTGATTGTTTCGGTACCCGTTGACATCGGTACTTTATGCTCACTGATGGAACGAAGCAGACCGTTGTAATAAGGAAGGCAATGATCGATTCCCTCACTGTCGAACTGTGAATTGTAATGGACAATACCCGCCTTATCCATAGCATTGATAATGCCGGACAGTACGCAAGACTTTCCGGATCCAGGCATACCCAGAAAATAGACATCCATCCGGTCCGTAGGGAAAGGGCCCAATTCTTCAATTTTCAACTGGGGTAATTGATAATCCGGTTTAGTAATAGCTTTCTTCAGATCCAAACGTCCCAACGGAAGAATGTCATTATCGTAAAGCCACTGATAATCAATATGCATGTGCTGTTTCAAGAACCGCTGCCACGCCTTCATCTCCAAGTAGTTAGTTTCTTCTTCGGGTGAGTCGCCGTTCTCGGGAAGCACCGCATAGACATCCTTACCAAGCAACTGATCCATGACAGAGGCGGAGAAGAGATAAGGTTCCATCTTCATCTCTTCTTTCAACTCCATTTCATATTGTGCTTTCAGAGTGAGAATCTTGTCAATTCTTACTTCAGCTTCCAGAACATGGCGACCATTGGGATACTTCTTCAGATACATCCGGAACGCATCTTCCGTATTGGATGTCAACGCCTGGTTCCAAATACTCTCTTCTTTCTCTTTTGCATCATCAAGAATAATCTGATGCTCTTGGATTTGTTGCTGTTTCAAGTAGAACAGTCCCGCATTCCGGTAGTCATCCAGAGTCAATCCCTCACTCTCCATGAAACCGATAAGTTCATCGAGGGTGTACTCGTTAATCAGGTTAGGATTAAAAGGCATAATACAATCTTCTATTTAATGCTAATACTACTCGTCATTATAATACTACTCGTCTTCATCCCGAGATGAATCCCAGACACCGATGTCTCCCTTGCTGATCCTCCCCTTCTTTTCGGCCCTGGTAAGTTTGAACCCATCAACGCTCTGATGCGTCGGGCGGCTCGCAAAATAGGAAAGAAGAATGAAAAACTGAATGACAAGCATCAGGATAATGGCCAGCCAAGAAGGGCGCGCGGATACATTTATTATTCCGCTGAGAAGATCGGAGTAATTATGTTCAGAAGTGCACTTGAACGTCTCATCGCTGATGGTATTGGAATGCGAGCATTTCTCGACATCTGCCTCCCATTGGGATTTGTTGTTTTGAAGAATACCTATTTCATGGACCACCGTGATAATGTTCCAATTATCAACCGCACGGGCAATCTGATTTAAAGTGGTATTTACGTCATTACTTAACCTACTGAAATCCGAATCAACCATCAAGTGGTCTTCCATATAAGCCAGATCAGTTTCAAGAGATGCAGTGCGTGTTCTCTCCAAAGAATCCTTATAAATATCGAGTTGCTCATTCACCCACTCATAATAACTGTTGGGAGCGGGATTCTCCTCATCAAAATCAAACGTTGTCCGCAGCTCCTGGATTTCCTTCTTCACTTTATCCTGGATCTCGGTCTTGTCCGTAGCGGAGACGATTCCCATGTGGTTGATGTATACCGCCATGAAAAGAGAGATGGCCGCATACAACGCAATCATCACCCACTTCAAAGTCAGTGAGCCTTTTACACCTAATGCTTCGATGGGAGCATCGTTGAGACGGAGCATGAAATAGAAAACGCCGCCCATGAAAATCAGGGCGATAACGGTTACAATCGCGCTCACGAAATAATCACCGGCCTTGGCGTAGTTGTATCCAACGAAGAACGAAAGGCCCCACAAGAGGATAAATACGAAGGAAATAATCCGTAATGCTTTTTGACTCATATTGTTACTGTTTAACTAATTAGCTTACACGAACCAGAGAGAAGGCAATTTTGTTGACGGCATCCATCTGGTTTACACCGCTTCCCACCGATTTCCGGTCCTTGCCGGGACGAAGGGTGAAACTGTAAGGGGTATACCCCTTCTTCCCATTAGTAGCCGCTGCCGTCTGGTACAACCGGACGATGTCCGAATCGACGGAAACATCAAGGGGCGCATGGTATTCCTCGCCTGAGGGTTCCACAACAATCAGTTCCGCCGTGGATGAACCATTGAAAGCAAAGAAAAGGACCAACGGATCACCGGAATCATTATGCAAATACGTGGTGCTCTTCCACATGCCGTTCAAATCAGCGGCGGTGACACCTTTTGGAATCTGCAAAGTATCGGGCTTTGGGGTGAAACAATCCGGACAATCACGCAACAAACGGTTCAACTCGTCCATGAGCTGCTGATAACGGGCACGGACTGAACTACACGGATCCGAAGGATCGCCACCATAGCTGGGGTTGTTGTAATAAGGATTATTCCAAGGATAACTCGGACTATAAGGATAGGGATTCCCTCCCGGATTCAAATAAGGATTCAAATAAGGATTGTTTCCCGGATTGCCGTAAGGAGTACCTACACCGGGATTGCCAGAGCCAGGAGTGCCAGTGTAAGGATTACTTCCAGCGCCGGGATTGCCGTAGCCAGGAGTTCCGGCATAAGGATTATTGCCAGCACCGGGATAGCCGGAGCCGGGAGTACCGGTGTAAGGATTATTGCCAGCGCCGGGATTGCCAGAGCCTGGAGTTCCGGCATAAGGATTATTGCCAGCACCGGGATTGCCAGAGCCTGGAGTTCCGGCATAAGGATTATTGCCAGAGCCTGGAGTACCAGCGTAAGGATTTCCAGCACCAGGAGTTCCGGCATAAGGATTACCACTGCCGGGGTTGCTGCCGTAAGGATTTCCTGCACCAGGATTGCCGGCGCCAGGAGTACCGGTGTAAGGATTATTGCCAGCGCCGGGATTGCCAGAGCCTGGAGTACCAGCGTAAGGATTTCCAGCACCAGGAGTTCCGGCATAAGGATTACCACTGCCGGGGTTGCTGCCGTAAGGATTTCCTGCACCAGGATTGCCGGCGCCAGGAGTACCGGAGCCAGGAGAACCGGCGTAAGGATTACCACTGCCGGGGTTTCCACCGTAAGGATTTCCTGCACCGGGATTGCCGGCATATGGGTTCATCATAGGGTTGCCACTGCCGGGAGTAGTAAGATATGGATTATTTCTGGGGTCATTACCGCTTCCGGGGACTCCACTGCCTGGATTACCGGCAGAAGGATTGCCTGGACTACTGCCATAGACAGGGGCTCCCGTTCCGGTGGAAGGATAGTTTCCAGGACTTCCATTTCCCGGATCGCCGCCAGGGGAACTTACATAGGGAGAACCTAATCCGGGATTCCCGGAATAAGGAGTAGCAGGATAACTGGGTACGCCGCCCGGGAAATCCGGAGAACTGCCAGGAGCCGCCGTCCACGGCCTACTGTTGGGAGGAGGCGGATTATTACCACGAAGAGGAGTGGGGGTTGTATCTCTGGCAGCAGTCAGATTGGGGACTTCCGCCATCATGGCTTTGCCAAGATTGATGATGACGGCGACATCAGAAGGAGAAGGGATGCCCGTCTCCTGGAGCATTCTGACCGCCTGTTCGGTCTGAAGGCCATGATGTTTACTCTTAAGGAGAGCGACCGCTCCCGTCACGACAGGTGCAGCCATACTGGTTCCATCCAGATAATCATAGTTTCCACCTGGGAAGGCATTATAAATGGCAACCCCAGGGGCGGAGAGAGTGGAGAGCGCGCCATAATTGCTGAAATCGGCCTTATACTTGTCAGGCTGAACCGCAGAAACACGAATCGTTTTGGGAGAACGCTTCATCGGGTCAATTCCTACCAGGACATTGGCATTTCCACCAGAAAGCACGACCGTGATATTTTTCCGCGCGGCCATATCAAACAGCCGGTTCCACATACGTTCCTCATCAAGGCCCGAATTGCGGATGATGTCTTCCTGCATAAATACAGGCAGATAGGCCAACCCCTTATTATAGTGTCCGCCCAAGGACATGTTCACTACGTCGGCTCCGGAATTGATCGCGTAAAGCAATCCGTCCACGATGGCCGAACTGCTGATCAAACCCGCAGAATTGCCCACTTGCACCGCAATCAGGGAACAACCCGGTGCAATCCCGGAAACCCCGGCGCCATTGTTCGCATTGCCGACGGCGGTCGCCGCCACATGCGTTCCGTGAGCATCTTCATCAACAGTGATGGCGGAAGAATGAGTCACCGCATTGTATGTCTTGATAACCTTGCCCTCCAGTTCCGGGTGGGAAAGGTCGAATCCGTTGTCAATGATGGCCACCACCACTTTCCTGTCTCCATAGGTTTCATTCCAGGCATCGTAGACATCAATCATGTCGAAATACCACCTCTCCCAGGACCCGGAGAAACCGGGATCCGTAGGTACGGATTCGCTTTCAAAAATCACATCAGGGAAAGCGGCCAGGCCATAGTCGGAGAATTGCACCGGAAGCAGTTCCATCAGCCGGTCACGTTCGTCAGCGGGGACCTCCAAAACCAGACGCGGCAAAGACTTGTCCGGATAAACCAGATTGTACTTCGTCTTATCCGGATACTGCTCCCGGAATTTTTTGACAAACCGCTCCACGGCTGAATCATCTTCCAGCATGAGGAGGATCCGGTTATCAACCTCATTCCGCAAGCCGTCGTCACTTTCGCGGACATTGCCCGGCCCGAACTCAGCGGGGACTTTTCCCATCCCATAGTTTCCGGAGCCTTTCAGCAGAATCCCTGCCAGAATCAGAAGAAGGAGTAACGGAATGATCCAGAGCAGCCATTTCTTCCAATTCGAAGTCCGAGTAACCGGTGCTGCCGCAGCCTCCTTGGGTTCATCAAGAACCTTTGGTTCATCAAGCTTGGCTTCAGGTTCCGGCATTGCTTCAGGAGCGGACTGAAGCGGCGGAGCTGTTTGAATCCCATCCAGAGAGATGACGCTGATATCCAGCCGGCCCTTGGGCTTCATGCCCCAATTGGAAAGCACAACCTTGTCATCGGCACACCACACACAGTTTTCGGAACAGCAGCAGACCGCCTGACGGAACAGATCGGCGGCCCCGGGCGGGAAATCCGCAACGGCCCGTTTCACCTCCCCGAGCGTTTTATCCAGGATACCTTTATAACGAAGGTATTCTTCCCCGCTCAGGCTATCCAGGCGGACCGGTTCAGAAACGAACGCATCCGTCTGCCATTCAATCTGTTCGTCATGGGACGCTCCACGGAAGAAGGGGATGGCCAGCACGTCGCGGAGACTCTTGCCCGGCACCCGCGTCGAATACTGGGAGTCCATCGCCTTGAAACAGCGGACGACCTCCACCCCCTCCCAGAAATTGTATTCGTACTGCTCTGACGGAACTGTGTGCAGCGTTTTCATAATCAGTTATTTAGAAAACTCTCAGTTTACGGATTTCATCGGGAATCAGTCCGGCGAGGGCAGGTTCGTCCAGAATCCTCGTCTTAATGATATCCCGCATGTCATTATTGGCATCGATGCGGTACTGAGGGATATTGCAGACGGCCAGGAAAGCGACCTTCATGTTGTCGGTCCACGTCCGATAGGCGTTATAATTGGAGAATAGCTGGAGCTTGTCCCGACTTCCCTCCGACATCTCACTTTCAATGACATCCACCTGCTCAAAAGCATCGAAAATCTCACCGAACTCATTCCGGATCTTTTCGTCATCGACAACAACCGAGAAGGCCTCCGAAGGTTTGACATCCAGTTCGAAACCGTTCTTCTTCACATTCTCGGAGATATCGGTCCAAATACCCGGCGTAAAGTAGGCTGTGCCCATCGTGGAAACGAAGGTATTGACCATCTCAGCGCAGATATCAGCCAACATGTCCACCATGTCGTCCAGCTGCTGGGGAACGGTGATGTACGGACGGATGCGGGAACTGATCAAATCCGGGATGTGCAGACGCTGATTATAAAGCGTCTTGATATTGGAGAAGAGGGACCGAAGGTCTTCCTCAGGCAGACCACGCTCGACAAATTCCTTGAAGTTGTCGAAATTGAGACGCTGTTCCTCCCAGTACTTGTCTACGGCATCCACAATGATCCGGCCCAGATTGACCATCTTGGGCGGGTCGATGATGTCGTTAACCGTGATGCCCATCGACTTGAAATAACGGTCGAGCTCTTCATCCGTACTCTTCATATATACTTTGCGCAAGCGCGCGCGGTTCTCGGATTCGGGCTGGTCCGGATCGATCTTGGCCCGGGCGCGGATGGCGAAGAGCTTGCTGAAATCGGTCTTCACGATCGTGGAGGCCGCGTTGATGGCATACTTGATCTCGTCATAGAACATATCCTCGGTGACCATCATTGCGCTCAGAAAATCCGAGAAGAGGTAGCGGTCATGACCGAAGAGGAAGTCCAGCTGTCCCATGATTTCGCCCGCATTCTGCAAGGCCTCCTGCAACTGCTTGTCCGCCTGGTCATCATGATACTGACGGCGCAAGAAGGAGCATGTTTTGTTAAACGAATCCTGAATGACTTCCTTGAATCTCATTTCACGGAGACTATAGGATGACTCGGCCGCTTTGGTCAGATTCTCAATAATCCAGGCAGACCCATCATGGTCTAAGTCTGTCGCCTCTTTCCAAGTCTTTTCAGCTAAAGGACCGGGAAGGTGCGTCTTTACGAACTTGTTCTGAAGGAAGACTTCATTCAATTCCTCCATAAACTGATGATACTCTGGATTGATACCTAACTCATGAGGACGATTATCTTCCGGCTGCAGATTGGGTTCCCATTCACCAGTTTTCTCATTCCGCAAACAGTAGCCTTCATATACGCCCTGCGAACAGGAATACTTATAAGACCGGAGTAAATAAATATCCGTAAAAACATGCCCAGGAGTCCAATTCTCAAACCATCCTCCAGACTCACCACCACCGACAACAGTCATCAGTGCGCTAATGAAACGGCGATTCCAACGAGCCTCCTTTGCATCTCGTCCATCAGGGCCATTCTTATCAACAATCGGATTCCACGTAAACTCCAAGTTAAATTTGGTGCTGACCAGGAATAGAGGAGAAATGCCGGATGGTCCGATGAATCGACCACGCTCTTCCGGATTCTTTCCAATGGTATTCTCTATCCATCCTTTGAGAAGTTTTGCAATCTGAGTGACCTCCGGTTGGTCCCCATGATGGCAATACAGCAGATTGGTAATCAAATACTGACGGGAGTAATTATTAAAAAGAGATGCGACTTTACCACGAATGACCATCTGACACACATCTTGATCACTCAGGTTTCCAGGTTCAAGAGCCTGACGACTACGGGCACCCGGGAAATCGAGGATATCAAGATTCGCAAGGAAAGGCTTTTCCCGTTTCAATTCTTCATTATAAACGTTATCGGAAGGAGACTGTATCGAGAATACAACTTCTCGAGCAATAGCACAGAACTCGCTCTTAGCGATGGGTATGAGTTCGGATCCTGTCCATGCCTCCATCATCGGAACGGAAGCAGGCTTCAAAACGACGACCTTAGATCCGTCTTTAATTTCATTGAGGTTGAAAAGTTCATAAAGACGGTTGACCTCCAAGATGGTACCCTCTGCTTGCAACAATGGTTTGATGTCGATGTAGGTAACCTTGGCGAAATTCAATTTCAGCAAAGCACCGATCAGCGTATTGAAGGCCTTTGTCACCTGCGGATGGCGGATCCAGAGAAAACCGAACACATCCGCCCACTGGGAAAGCGGGATATGCCGGATCAAGAGAGACAAAGTCTCGAAATAGCGAAGATCCAAAAGATCGCTGATGAAGGTGTCACCTTTTTTGAACTGGTTCACCATCAGATAACGGCGGATTTCATAGATGTCCTCTTCGGTCAACGCATTCCGGGTGGGTTGGTCACTTCCGTCCTTGTACTGGCTGATCAGCCGGTTTATCTCCTCCTTGATGGCATCCGCCTTCGGGAATACTTGTCCTACGACGTCATTGAAGAAGGTATCGCACATGATCATGACAACATCCGCGGCACTCAACATGACTACCCGAAAAGGATAATTCGCGTTATCAGAATACTTTCCAATGGTAAACCGGGAAATCAGGCTGGTAGACTCGGCGCCGCCACCGATGGGATTGATTTTCTCGAGGAATCCATAAGGGGTTCCGTCCCCGTCATAAAGATTCAAGGGTTTTCCCTGGGAATAGAGAAGATTATCCACCAGATAGGATTTACCCACCTGGCTGATACCGAATACGGCTGCAGAAGGATTATAATCCCGGGCGAACTCGACCTGACGGAGGGTTAGATTGTTCTCGATCAAAAGATCCCGTGCTTCACACAAATTCTGGCGATACTCCGGCTCCGAGAAATAAATCCGGGCCCAATCCAAACCTGCGATATTGGCATTACGCTGCGCTTCAATGATGTCTTTCATATGATTATCACTCATTTCTCAAATAAACACTAAAGGCTGATAAAGAGACTGAACACACCGGAATCCAGCCAGTTGGAGATATCCTCCGACCAACTTTGCAGATGGAGGGAGAACAATTTGGTCCCAATGGTATCCCGGTCACAGTTCTCGACGGATGTGATCTTGATGGCTTCCTTGTCCTCGTAAAAATCCCGCTCGAAACTGAAGGTGAGCGGAGTCTTGCGGAATGCCTTCATGCGGATCATCTCTTCTTCGCCGCGGATGGAATCGCCGGGCATGTCCGATTCCGGGGTGGATTCCGGAAGATGCATGGCCTGCCGAACATTCTCCAGGGCTTTCTCATGGATATGGGCATTATTGAAGTCCAGGATGTACAACATCTGGGTGGAGTAACTGGAAACGTTCAGCTGCTTGGTGCCGATATTGACAGGAAGGGCTGAAATCTTGACATCGGAATAATTCTCCTCCGGGGAAAGGAACGAGACCAGCGAGCCATCCTGGCCCATGATGCCGATGTAATCGGAGGTAGGTTTGACATCTGTCTTGAGGTAGTCGGTATTGATCCGCATCATCGGAAGCTTGCCCGCCTCGGCGAGATAAGCGATGAGCGCACCGACGGAAACCAGAGACTTCTTGTCATCGGAGAAACGGCCAGAGCCGCTTGAACCAACATACCAGGAACCGACCCGGTAGCTGTTCATGGAGATCAGGCGGTTCGGGGAAACCGGATAGAGCCGGCGCATGAGCGTATAAACCTGTTGCAGCGAGCAGGGACGACCGCCCAGCAGGACGATATCACACTTATACCGGTAGAAAATGGCAGCCCACTGGCGCATCGTCGTTTCGAAGACACGGCAGATGATGCTGTTCAGATACTCTTTTTCGAAACGGATGGTCAACGACTCGAAACGGAAGCCCATATGTCCGGCGAAATAATCCATCAAGACATCGGAAGGCCGCATATCGGGGAAGAAGTCGCCATAAGACAGTGTGCAGTCGGGTTCGTTTTTCTGCAGCAGGTCGAGCAGTTTCTGCGCGATCGGAATCATGACCTGGATATTGAACTCCTTCCGCATCCGCTGTTCTTTCTCATGCAGGCTCTGTCCGCTGCCGAAGAACTCGTGCATCTTGTCGGAAACGTTGGGGCATCCCGTGCTCTTCAGTTTCCGGGCGATGACACCGGAATGCTCGGAATCAACCTGGGGCTCCAGCAGGACATCCTTGATGATGCGCTTGATCAGATCGTCACCGGCCAGCTGGAAACTCTCCCAGAAGAGTGGCTTGGGACGGATGCTCACACCCAGGTTCTCATAGTTGCAGATCATGATGTCCGAGGTTCCCGCACCGATATCCAGGGAAGCCACCGTCAGGGAGCGCTTGGGAATGGTATTCTCTTCGTTAGGACGGGCATGGGCGGAAATCCGGCTCTTGCCATAGATATCGAAGAATTCCTGCGTGTTCCCCAGGTAGCGGCGGAGCTCGGAATACATGAAGACCATCTGGCAGCAGGTCGCCTCGTCAAAACTCCAATGACGGCGGTTGTCCGCATTGGAACCGATCCGGGACAGATCCTTGACGGAGGGAACGATCTCCACCTTCTCCAGATCCGCCTCCGGATAATACTGGGCGCCGTAAGTCTTGGAATAGTAGCGTTTCAGGACGATGGTAGCCTCTTCCATGCACTTGCGCAGACGGATCTGTTCCTGACGAGGCATGGCCGTCGGGCAGGTCAGGATCACGCGTGAAATCTCACGCTTGCACTGGGGATTTCCGTTATTGGTCCGGAAATCGACTCCGTTGATCTGCATACGGGCCTGAAGCAGGATTTCAATGAAACAGAAGGTCATCAGCGAACTCCGGGAATAACGGTACTTATCTCCCATATCCGAAGGATTGGGCGTAAAGGAACCGTCATTGCGGAACTGCTGGGTAAGCCCCTCCATGCATACCGTCTTGGCGGGGCCCACGAAACGGTTCTTCTCCGAGATGAATTTCCACTGCCGGTCGTACATCTTAGTATCCCATAGATAACGCTTGGGAGAAGAATAATTGGTATCAAACCGTTGTTCGGAAACCAGGTCCAGTCCGCCGTTATAAATCGTTCGGATGGCCTCCTTTCCCAGCCGCACCAGGCTCGGCCACTTGAACTGCGAGTCATTCACGGTAAGGCCGAAGTTCTCCTCCTTGAAGCACAGCCGCATGTCAAACGCCTCCCGATAGACATCACCTGTTTCGAGATCGTGAATCTGAAGTTGGGCGGCCTTGGACCAGGAGATGTCCAGCGGCTCCTCCGCGACGATGCCATAGGTACGGGAATTGCCCACATCGATGATCAGGTTCGTGGGAATGGACGTGTTCTCCTTATCCGAATAAAGACGGATGTCAGGGATGATTCCTAGCTTCTGGATATAGCAGATGAAATACATGTAGTAGGCCAGATATTTCATTTTCTGGCCCGTCGGATAATTCACATAATCCTCGCACTCAAAAAGGGTCTGGAGATACGGATTCAGCCATGGCTGTTTATCCATGCTGCAGAAATCATAGGCCTTGATCGGAATCTGGACGGTATTCAGACGCTTCTGCAGGGTCGAGTCGATCAGGGAATCCACATACTCCCGGGAATATCCACAGATGGAATACTCCTGGAAAGGACGTCCTTCCACCCGAGGGCCTTCCTTTCCGGCCATTTCACGGGTATCCAAAGCAAGAAGGATATCATACACCTTGGTACGGTTGGTGCTCTGGTCCTTCTTGGGGAGCAGCTTGATCCTGCACCAGTTGGTGGGGAAATCCGTCAGGCCGGAAGAATCGTTCTGCAGCAACGGCATGGGAAGCCACTTCCCTTCCATCAGCTCCAGAGCGGAAACCTTCCGTTTGCCAAGCGTTACGTCTAGGCGGTTCACGGAAAGCAGGTTGTCAACGTCCAACCAGTTCATCATGGGGTTGATGACTTCCTCCGGGACGATCTCATTGGTAACTTTGTTCAGATACCCCCCATAGATAAGTTCCTGCCGGCGCAGATACTTGTCCTTTTCGGGGAAATAGTAGACCGGTTCAATGTAGACCTTGTCCTTGATCTGATACTCGTAAAAACGCAATGCATTGATAACATTGGCGTTCAAATCCAAGGTCACATTCTCCAAACGATGATACTGGATACCAGTATTGATTACGAAAGACAACATTTGTTATAATGTATTAATTATGTCCGGATACCAAATAAAAACACCTAATTATAAAGGCGCTTTCATACATTTTCAATAAGTTAAATTCTATTTTCACAAATATAAGTGTTTTTTTTTAGAATGCACTCGCCGATAGTGTATTTCTACCAATACAAATTCAACTTTCCTTCCCCGACAACTTTTTTAAAACGCACCGATTTACTATCTTTGTATCAGGCAACAGACAAGCTAGCATGAACCGTCTCAAGTCCCTCACGCCCATCCAGAAACGCGCCCTGCTGAAAATCGCCATCGAACTGGTGAAGGCGGACAACAAAATCCACAGCAAGGAAGTATCCGTTTTAAATACGCTGCAGGAGAGCCTGGGCCTCCCGCAGGAAGAGCTTGACCTGATCCATTACATCCCCCTCGCAGACGCTGTCTCCATCGTCGGACAAATGGACGGGACTGAGGTGACGGCCGTCATGGACATCTTCAATTCCATCATGAAGGTCGACAGCGACGTTGATTTTGAGGAGAATCTGCTTTACGCCGCGGTCACGACCGCCTGTCTCCCGGAATCCGCCCGATGGGCGTGCATCCTTTCCGTCACGGACCTGGAAGCGGACCTTACCGACCGGCAGATCGTGTTCCTGGAGAAAACATTTTCCGAAGGCGCCCACCGGGTTCTCGATGACAAGTATGACAATCTTCTCATTTCCAAGGCGTTCGGAGACATCGGCCTGGACCTTTTCTATCTGCCCAATGTTCTGGATGACCTCGGGCTTTCCGGGAAGGACCCGAACGGAAGGTTCGGTCTCCTTCAGAAATCCATGGGGTATTTGATGCCTGCTGGAGACCGGATTAAAATCGACGGATTGAAAGAATCCCTCGGTTCATTTGACTCCGAGACGTTCTTCAAAGTAGTCGTCTCCCGGTTCGGCCTGTCCCCGGGCGTTTTCCCGTTCCAGGCTTTCCTTCTGATAAAAATCCGCAGCGGAGTGGTTCTGGATGACGAGAATGCGATGCACCATTCCACGGATTTCTTCTGCCTGGACATCTCAGAGGACGTCAAACACCGGATCCTCTCCTTCGTTTCACTTTTCGGAGACAACTCTTACCTTCTCCCTTACGAAGGGTACTACCGGATCCTCTTCGACTGCTTCAGTTCCGAATCGAAGCTGAACAGCGAAATCCGCCTGGACCGCAACCTTCATTTCACTCTTCCCAGTTTCGGAGGAAAGCGCATTCAGTTTGAATCTTCTCCGCAGGCAAGAGCCCTGTACCTGCTCCTGCTGAAATTCGGAAAGGGCGGTATCAGCCAGGAAACGTTCCGTTCCGCCATCCAATACCTGAAATCCCCGGACACTCTGTCTTTCGTTCGGGAAGATGGCTTTGATCCGGACGGCTTTGTAGCCAGGCTTCTAGAGGGTGAAGAAGAATGGAGAAAAGTCATCTACAATACCATCCGAATCTACCGGTCCGTCTCGACCAAGGATGAGCGTCATCCGCGTTTTCTTTCCTACATCGCCAGCATCCTCTCACATCGGAGCACGCTGAAGACCTATCTCAATCAAGGTTTCGACGCCGTTCAGGACCTGTCCGACAAACAGATGTACCATGTCCGGTTCGACAAGCAGACGAACACCTACCGCCTGGGAATCAGCCTGTCCATGTTCCTCATCGAGGAAGGAGGCCCGGCTCCCGTCGCCCTCTCCGATTCCCGCTTCTGGAAATCGCTCCTGTAGAATCCAACCGTTTGGATTTTCAGGCCGGCTCTCCCGGAATTTCCCTTTCTTTGTACCATTCAAACAGAAGCCCCGAGTTTATGGCCAACGATTACAAGATATGGGAGCGGTATTGCCTGTCCGCCGACAGTCCTGAAGTACGGGACGGCGCCGGACGGAACAGGATACCCGAACCGGAAAGGAAATC
>JAEEGL011965406.1_pt1 | contig 31861 bp, 27 predicted proteins | sample 9134231 | NCBI WGS metagenome assembly JAEEGL01 (sample SAMN16246548, study PRJNA631951) | gut metagenome | biome: gut microbiome; feature: rumen; material: fiber-attached | host: Bos | place: Iran: Karaj | collected 2018-10 | reverse complement strand
TCATACCTTACTTTGACCGTCTTTCCAAAAAGGAACGAAACAGGCGGCTTTGAGACAAATTGATCCTCTTCAAAAAATACCACTGCAGATTCCCTCCATCATAAAGGCATCACTTGGTTCTGACCTTCCCAGCCAGGATAAGAGCCGAAAGCCCCGCAAGAAGCATATAAAGACACATACCCAGGAGAAAAGAAATGCTCCAATGCCTTTCCGTAACAAAAACCACAAATTCGAGAAAAAGCATCCACATGGAGGATATGATGCAAAGAATCAGGGATATGATACCCATAACTGTCTTAGCCGTTCCCTGAGGGCTTACAAACATATATATTTCAATAAAGACCAGTCCCCATCCCCGTATAAGAAGAAAAAGCGTAGCAAGGAACATAGTATAAAAAGCATCGGCTACGGTTATCCGGCCTCTCTTGGAGAAGATTTCCGGAATCCAAGCAATGTAATAAAGAATGATGGGAAGGAGCTTTAAGAAAAGATTGAGTCTAAATGTTTTGTCTGTATTCATTACCCGGAATAAACCTATACCTTTCTGCCTTTTTATATGCTATGTGAAGAATGACCGCCCCCACCACATCAAGAACGAAGAAAAAGCTGAATACTATTCCCAGAACAAAAAGCTTCTTGGGACATCCCTTGTATAATCTCAATTCGATCAAAGTAAAGATCACATCAGGAAGACTTGTCATAAGAACAACAAGATAAGTAAGGAATCCTCCTATCAGTGCAACGAACGGAGTTGCAACTATCAGGAAGGGATTAAGCGTCCCCAGGAAAAGAAATACCCAGAAAAGGAAATTCAGGATAAAGAAAGGGATCATCATGAACTTGAGCACCATGGAAAACACCGTTGCCGGAGCTTCCTTCCTGACTCCCGCAATTATCGCAAGTATCAGGCCTATGATCCCAAACAAACCGCAAAATAATATGCACGCAAGAACAAACCCTCCGCCTATATCCGTGCCGAATTCACCCCTGAGTGCAAATCTCAAAGGCAATAACACTGCGATCTGCATAGCATACATCGAAAGTGCACCGAGAAGTATAAATATTTTCGAGGCAGTTATAAATGTATTCTTCATATATCAGAAATTATTGCCGTTCCATCCCCAGTCAGATGTAGCGGAGTATTTAACATAAATGTGATCTGCAGCGATACCCAGAACCTCACCGAAGATCTTCGTCATCTCCGCAGTCAGCTTGGAAAAAGCGCCGCTGTTAGCAGATCCGTATACGCTTACTTCAATGAATGCTACAGGCTGGCTGTTATCTCCCCTGAAATAAAGATGATACTCATCCTCAAATCCGGTCATAAGCCAGCTCTCGCTCTTTCCGGGGATCAGGGCAATAGCCTCTCCGAGCCTGGACTTGAGCTCCTTCTCCTGCTCTTCGGTGATCTTAACGCTAACTTTAGAATTGATAAAAGGCATACTATGTTCCTCCCACTTCAGAAAACACTTATCATTTAATACTTTTATTATGAATATATAATCTGCACCAATTTACATATTTAAATATCAAAATAGAAACTTCCACTATTATCAATTATCTGATTATTACGACAATTACAGTTACAATTATGTCCACATGTAGCAGAACAACTATTATTACATGAACATACAATCCTGTGTATTGATGGAGCCAACAAACTATATCTATAATCTATAGTCCAGTAGTGGATATTTCCATTTGGAATAAGAACAGCAGATGAATTATTAACCTTAGATGCAAAATCATAATAATATCTGGTTGTTCCATGATGAGGAATTTTGATTACCGAATATGGACTATTAATCGCACGACGATCGATTATCATATTTCGTTCAATATCCCACCAATACTTCCGTGGAATATCACCGGTAAATAAGATATTTCTGGTAACATCCTTTGTACTATGAAACACAATACTGATGTCATTTTCCCATCTGGAAAGTTTAGTAGAAATATTAGAATTAAGTCCATCAGGTTTTGGAATATTAAGATATCTGTCATTTAGTTCATCCAAAAGACCAACGACATTTCCGCTGGATCTTCCATCTTCAGAACGAATTGATTGCATAATTTGGACAGTTTGTCTTGCCAAATCATTCAATAGCTCATTATGATAATCCATACAAGGATTTAAGAAAAATTTATCAGGCCATAAAATGGTATATTTGTCCTGAACAGTGTCTCCAAAACTAACGAAATGAATTCTTCCTTTCATGCTGCATATAGCGGACAGAAAAGAAAAAAGTGTAACTTTGTTATTAATATAGTATTTGCCAAGTAGCCCCTTGAGCAAAATCAACTTAACAATATCAACGCTACATTTAAGATCCCAAATATCAGGAATATAGATATTCTCAAAAACCTTCTTGTTCTGTGTTTGATGGTTCATCAAATAGACCACACCATCATAATGGTCTTCATGATAATGGGTTAATATAAAATCCATATGATCAGGCATATCATTAATTATTTCATTATATCGACTTTCTCTCAGTTTTTTTCCGAAAGCTTTATGTTGAATACCGAAATCTACATATAAGGAGTTATAACTATCATCCTCGGGATCAATACGGAAACAATCACCAAATTTGCAATCGTACATTCTAATATTCATATTATTCACCTAATATCATTCACTCGAGAAATCTCCTCACTTAAGACTATCTCATATCTCTTAACCAACTCATTTGTTATGCTTTTGAAAAATATATAGCATTCAATCTAGCTGAATAAAAGCGAGTTCATAGGCTTATCATTTTATTATAATGATCAATATATCCTTCTACATCAAACACTTTCTTAAACGCATCACGAAAACTATTATAATCAAACTCTTTTATATCAAAGATGTTTTGTCCTTTCGAATGAGATTCTCTATTCATGTATCTATTAAAGGCCATAAAACGGGTTTCTTCAAGTTCTGGTCTTTGAAACACTTGAGCAAAATCCTGTTTTTCAACAAAATTAAAGAAATATTCCATTATATTTCTCATACAATTTGCAATTAATGCTGGTGGCTGTTTTTCATCCTTGACAATATACCAATATGCCTGATAATCATTTTGAATATCTTCGTACTTCATTTTTTCAAAGTAGCTACCCCCCGTATTCTTGCATATTCTAAAAAGTTCCTGAGTTTCTTTTCTCTTCTTATGATCGGTGTTTGTTAACTCATAAAAGAAATAAAGACTGTGAGTCAAAATAAACATCTGATCGTATGTATCTGTTCTTAAAAACTCATTATGTATTAATCTTCCAATATTGAATATATATATATGAGAAAGACTGGATATAGGATCGTCAATCACTACTATTTTATTATTTGATGTCTTCTCAGCAGCTGATTCTCCCTTGCATAGTTCTATAAAATACAGGAAGCTAATAACCATCTTCTCGCCTTCGCTTAGAGTTTTAAAGACATTTTCACTTGAATCTTCACGCTTCAGTCTATATAATGCATCTTCTTCTGAATACTTTTCGATCGTAAAATCTGTTATTCCTATATCAATTAATCCGTTCTTTATATTATCTACTGCTTCATCAATATTAACTGTTTCCTTTCTTTTTTCTTCTATCAGTGCAGCATTAGTATTTATATCTAATATTATAGCTTGTAATTCTTTCTGTGTATCTTTCACAGATTGGTTATATTTTTTTACACTTGACAAATACAAATCAATTACCGAACTATACTCCTCACGCATAAGTTTCCAGAATTTTTCTCGGATTTCATTCTTGGATCCCTTTTTATCAGCAATTCTCTTATTATATAGAACTATTTCACCATTAGCGGCCTCAATAATGTCATTTATAGCTGCAACCACTTCCCCAACCGGCTGTAGTGACACTTGAGTGCTAGGTGTTTTTGCCTTTTCCTTTAATATGACTGCATTCTGTTCAGATACAGACAAAAAAGTGGAGATGAGAGTCTCTAAATCAGATTTCTTTTTTTCAAGGAAATTATCTTTCTTAATAGAATTCAGATAGTCAATAACATTCTTTATCTCCTCATCATATTTTGAAACCATCTGTTCAATCTCAGTTTTGTCGTGATTGTATGTTTCATCAAAATATGACCTAATCTGTTCAATAAAACTCTGCGTAATAGTTTCCTGTTGGCAGAAAGGGCATACTCCATTTTTCCCATCAAAATGAACGTATTGTATTCCAGAATTCACCCAGTCCGAATTGCCCAGTTTTTCAATCAATTTCGCCACTGAACTATTCTTATTTCCAACTATGACCTTAGAAAGCAGATTAGACCGTTCTATATAATCAACATTAATTACAACTTTCGATATAAGCTGCCTACTTTGTGCATCCCCCTGGAGTTGCTGTGCTTCTTTCTTCAAATCATCCACAGAATAATCAACTCCATTTTCTATTTTGTCTATGGAAAGAAGATGTCTAAAAAGCGTATCCTTGTTGCCTTTCAGTCCATCTAAACAGAATTCTAAAACCCTATCTCCGCCAGAGTATTCGGTTTTTATTTTCCATACTTGTTTTTCAAACACATCAATTTCTTTTAAATGTTCTTCTTCATCTTTTATCTTTTTCTCTTCGATTTTTCTCTTATGTTCAGTCAGTTTTTTCACTTCAGCACTAGCTTTGTCAATGTCTTTCTTGGCTTCAGCGTTCCCTTTTGACAATGTAAAAATGCCATGTATTCCCTCTGGTTCATAAAATGTATCCTGCACAAATTTTTGATTATAAACCAATATCGTATCATTATCATCGAGCCCCTCTATTTTACATTGTGAAAAACGAGGCTCATTATAATCATAAAGATATTCTGAAAAAGTACTCTTTCCAGTCCCATTTAATCCATATAAAAGATTTACTCGTTTATCTGTCTCTAATACAGTCTCATTCTTATAGCTCGCCACTCCTTTTAATATTATTTTAGATATCATTCCAATCACCTCTATTGATTATTTCGTTTATATACAGCCGCTTTCCAAACATCGAATAAATCCACTAGTGTTCGACAACTTCATACCTACATTACATGTTTCATTCATCTTCCATTAATGGAGTTGCCAAAGGATTCACGAGTATCCTCACATATTCGGAAGCATTTATATTCAGCTACTCTCAATACGCTAAAAAGCGATTCGATAACAATGTTCCTTTTCCATATACTCACCAATATATTATTTATATATTTGAAATTCTACGTAAATGTCTGACATGATGCTATCTCCTTGACTTTATCTAATTCAAATAATCTCGTAATTTTCTCAATTTATTTTCCGTAATAGAATCTGAATAATGCAACCCTTCATAAGTAGAATGAAGCACAGGATAATCACCCTTAGTTTGAAGAATATAGTGTTCGGAAATCATCCATTCGATTATTCTTTTCAAAGCATCAAATGACACCTGTTTATATAAACCATACTCGGAAAGCTTATCCAGTTTATTATCTGTAATCTTCTTGTTATCAGCCCCTCTAAGAAAATCGCATAATATAGTAACCCCATAAAAGCGTACTCTGCTAACATCCTGAAGTGCCTTTAATATATTAAATACGACTTCATTTAAATCCAATTCCGAATACATAACCGGAGATATTTCAGCCCGAACTATATCCACATAATCATCGTCTGATCTCCACTTATGATCATTTGAATGATTTACTTTTATAATCGGTGGCTGATTGAAACGTCTTAATGAACTGTCTTTTCCTGTATCGTTCTCATCTAGTTCAACTCTATCATCAGGTTCTAGATTATACCCCATCTGAGCATAATACTGTTGTTTCCAAACCATTTTGTTACATCCAAAGCCATTAATCTTATAATTTGTACATCCCAGGAAAAAGTCACTGTTTTTTCCTCGTTTAACTATCAGATACCCGTCTCGGCAACTATCACATTTTTGTATTGCAAGCTTTCCGGCTTGATAATCATTCGTCATAAAGCCACACAATTCCGGTTCATTTGTGCAGATATACAATCTAAGCCCATAAGCTCTCTTGTATTTTAATTGCATCGGATAACCACAGATAGGACACGCTTTCTTGTTAATGGTGATCGGTTCTTCTTCATTCCATTCCCCAGTGAGCTTGACATTCTTATATGTTTGTTTCAACTCTAACAAAAATTCTGATGGATTAGCCTCCGGTGCAACTAAGAATACCCTGTTTTTGGTTCGGGTCATAGCAACATAAAACAGTCTTCTCTCTTCAGCATAGTCAATTGATTGATCGCCTTTTATAACGAATGAAAGAACCGGATCATCCTCAACTTTAGAAGGAAATCCATACATCTCATTTTTGCAATTAATAACAATCACGTCATCATATCCAAGTCCTTTTGAGGAATGAGCAGTCATAAAAGTGATATCAAGCTTTGGATATTTAACGCTTTTCACTTTATCGGTTCGATTTATGTATTCAAATAGTCCGGTTTTTTCAAGATGATCACCATCAAAACCAAATCTGCCTATCAGCAGAATCGATCCTGGCTCTTTCCCTTCTATCTTCTTATACTCAATTAATTGAGCAAGAATAGTTTCAATAACTCGAGCCAACTCATAATCCCCACCACTCCTCCTATCTCCATTTTTGGGTTTTCTTCTTCCGTCATACGTATATATAAGAACCGGATCTTCAATATGTTTAGGAGAAATTAGTTGTTTACCAATCTGTTCTTTGTTTTTTTGGATAAAATCACCAGCGATATCTATTATTTCCTGAGAATTGCGATATGTCCTTTGAATTTTAAGCATTTTCGCATATCCCATCTTTTCCGCAAATTTTGTGAAAAGGGTAATATCCGATCCGCTAAAAGCATAAATCGACTGCCAATCATCTCCAACCGCAATAATCTTAGCATCTGTTATCTCTGACAAAGTCTTAGTCAAGTCAAATCTTTGTCTTGAAATATCTTGATATTCATCAACAATAATGTATTTGAAATCAAGTTTCTGTTTCATTTCCTCGACTTCTCGAAGAAGTCTGGCAGATTCATTAATCATGTCTTCGAAATCAACTGCGTTATTTTCCTTAAGCCATCTTTCATACTCCAAATAGCAGTCATTACATATACTAAGAAACAGTCTACTTCTTACGTTCTGAGTAGAATGATACATTCTATTGAAATCATCAGCTTGATATGCATTAACTTTAAAGTTTGAAATAAAGCGGCATATGAGATTTATAAGTCTACGAACATACCTGTTTTCCTCTCCGGTAACAAGCATCTCCATAATTTCTTTATTCGATCTTGGTTTTAATACAAATCCAGCATTTTCAAGACTATCTTTCAAATGCTCCAATAAAGGTCTGCCATCATTATAGGCAGAAAATGTATACAAAAGTGTTGTTCCATGCTGCCTGTGGAGCAATATCTTATCATTTACCGCTTTTTTATATCTATCTATCTCTTCATCACTAAATCTGTCATTTTCGCCCGATTCTGTAATTCCAAAATGCTCTAAATAAGCACTATTTTCACCTTGAAAAATAATAAAATCCGGAGTATAAGGCTTTCTGGCATTTGAAATATCATACTTATACAACGGTTCGTATTCATAGTCTATATTGTTCAGATATAGGAAATTTGCTATTTCAACCTCTTGATATGATCTCAATATTTCATTTTGAATAGTAACCGACTTCTTAGTACGGGCATCAATCACATCTCGTTTGAAATCTTCCAAATCACTTCTCATTGTTGAGAAATTGGCTTTTGCAATGTTATTAAAAAACTTGTTTAGGTCATTTCCTTCATATGGTGCATCAAAATATGACGCAAAAAACATAATAAGATTATTCACGACACTCTCATTCTTCATAATAGAGTTTCGAAAATAATCTCTTATAACAAAATACAATTTGGTTTGATCTACAATATTGAGTTTTTCATCAGGGGAATTCTTGTGAATAATTGCGTTTCCGACAGAATGAAATGTAGCAATTGGACAATCTATACCTAATTCTTTCTGAATATGGAGTTTTAATTCATTTACAGCTTTATTAGTAAACGAAACAACCAAGATCTGTGAAGGATTTATATTCTTCTTATCAACAAGATACTTCACTTTAGCAGCAACGGTTGTTGTCTTTCCGGCACCAGCTCCAGCTATGACAAGACTATAATCCTCATCAGTCAATACAACTTTTCTCTGATCCTCATCAAGCATAATATGAGGATCCATTTCTTTGATAATGCCGTCTAAATACTCTTTTTCAGTAACTAAGGCATTTGTAACATATTCATCGTTGTGAGAATCAACTAATTCGGGAAAATGTTTATAGGAATTTAAAATAGTCTTTACATCATTGCCAACCAGACCATTTTGTTTACAATAATGCCCAAGCATTTTGCTATTCTTTAGCACAATAAAATAATCAACAATATCAGAATAATCGCTTAATGCAGCATATTCACTTCTGGCGATATAAGAATCAGAAGAAAGGATGGAATCCATATAAGAACCGCATTCTAAGAGCTTCTTGGCATTGTTGTCCATAACATTAGTTTGAATCTTGCCACGATAACTGTCTGTACTATTATATTTCTTCTTAGGACCTAATAGTCTATTAAGAATCCCCATTTTCCAAATACTCTATCTTCTTCCCATGAGCCTTAGCATATTCTATTTCAGAACGTGTGCTTTCACCAATATATCCGCCAACATTAATCACAAAGATAGAATCAGCCATATCGATCTTCCTTTTGTGCATATCATCAAGCATCTTTTTAGTCTCAGAAAGTGTTCCTTCATCCATTCCATCCCAAACTTCAGGGTCTCCAGAATGTCCGAAAAGGCCAACACTAATAACAATGTTGCCTTCTAGAGTCATTTTTTTCTGGATAGCTAAATATTCGTCTTTAAACCTCGTACTCCCACAAAGTGTAATAACCTTGTACTCGCCAACCATAATTCAACTTTCTTATATATTATCTTGTGATATTTGTATTCGTTCAGCCGTAGAAAAAAAATTATTTATATATTGATTAATGGTCGAAGAATTATTAGCCTTTTGAACTTCCTCATCTGAAAATGATAATCCTTTACCAGTTATTCCGTTTTCTTCTAGAAGCAAGGACCATTCCAATATATTATTTCTAACTGCACTAATAATTCTGTGTAATTCTGAAGATGTAGAAAAAAAACTGAAATTTGTCTGAAATCCATCAGTAAATTTGTTTAATACTTCAGTCAATTCTCCTGAAATTGCGAACGAAACCGAGCCATTAATACTATTTCTATAAGCTTCACATATTGAAGGAATAGACATTTGCAACCGCATATGTGATAAATAATCCGACACTTCACCCTGGACGATAATTTGAGTCCAACCATAGTATGGATTCCACGCTTTCATCAAACCACTTATTATGCGATATTCCGGTATATCGGATTTATATCCATTCTGTTCTTGAATTATCCAAGCTTCAAAATCTTTCAAGTCTAGCTTTCGTGCTACTAAATATGCTTTTCTCAATAATGACTCTATTTCAACTTTGTCATCTAATGCTTCTTTTTGTAGTTGTATTACAATGCCTTCAGCCATGTTCAACCCATAACAGTCTCAATAAGCTTAATTATCCAAGATGAAATCACGCCACCACTTACTCCAATTGACAAATCACGTATGTACGATAAAATCTTTGGTACTTTATCCGTTTCTCGAGATTGTTTAATGCATTCTTCAAGTTCAGATATCGCCTTTCGAAGCTCACTTGCGTTTTCAGCTCCATATTCTTCATTTAAAATCGAATCATAACGATTCACACAAGTGACTAGTTCTTTAATTTTCTCAATATCCAGAGACTTTGAATCTGCCAAGTTTTGCGTTGAATTCGTTGTTCCTTGTTGTATCTGAACATTGTTTGTAGGGGCATAAAAGTTGTTTTCATACTTTACAGTGGCTTTATTATTTTCCATTTTATCCTTTTCCTCAAAATACGTTAATCCATTGGCTAGTACATTCATCAAATACGGGTAATTATTTCCCCACTGAACATGTATCATCTCACAAGCAATCAATTCTTTAAATACGCTTCTCAATATTATATCATCTGAATAAGATAAAGCCCCAAAACGATCACGCCAGTAGTTAGTATCACATAATCCCGATTTATGTCTATGATTAAGAATTTCTAGTAACAATTCCTCCGCACGTTTAGATAGTATATTCATAATTTTCCTTCCTTCATTCAATTCCTAGTGCTTTTATCACGGCATCCTCTGGGCTGCTATAAAAGGATATTTGAAATTTTGCAAACAATTCCGTCGGAACAGTTGGGATGTCCGATGCACTGCTCATGGGAATAAGTATTCTTTTTGCACCGGCATCAAAGGCGACTTGAAGTGTCGAAGCAAGTTCCTCAACACGATTTACAGTTCCTCCAATGCTCATTGATCCTAAAACACAAAGCTGTGGAAGAACTGGCTTATCCAAAGCAACGCTGCAGTACGCCACCAAAGCAGGAAGAGAAATATTACTATCAAGTCCCACTCCCTGACAATCTTGTATATGCATTAAGTAATCTCTGCTATCCGTAGATATTGATGCACTTATATGTTTCGCATTTGCTTTGAAATAATTCTGAGCGGTCTTGACAGACTCTCTTGTCTCCTTGGCACTCTGCAAACCGGTAACGTCAAATTTACCTCCGCCATTCGTCATAGTGCTTTCGAACTTGAAGAGTCCCATCATTCCATTAGTTCCATTAGCTACTGTATAGACATGTCCCGGTTTTCCTGTACCTTCCGGTATTAGTTTTCCTCCACCTTGTTCTAATACAGGAACTGAGACTTCTTCCATATTAGAATTTCTTATGTATGAGAACTGTACATCATAAAACTCCATACCACCAATCTTCTTAAGCTGTTCCTTAACACGTCTTCTGCCTTCAAGAGCATACTTGAGAATCTCCTCCATATCCTCTTCTGAATATTTCTCATCAGGATATATAAGTTTTGTAAGCCCCGATACCATCTTTCTAACAGCAATTGTATCTCTCTGATTCAAGCATCTTCCAAGCTTAAAGAATTTATCAAAAGCATCAGTTTCGGGAACTTTACGCATCTCTCGCATATATTCCGCCAAATAATCCGAGATAAAACCATAATTATCAGTAAAAAACTCTGGGCGCATCTTCGGAATCTCCCATCCAGGAATATAACAATGCATTCTATCAAAAAAAGCACTGTCTATCATGGCATCTGGAAAGGGCTCGAATAAATGTGATGTCTTCAGAAGATAATCAACACTTTGATTGACATTACCTACAAAGACCATAGATGCATTGGCTTGAATAGCATCTTTACCTCTAGCAAAAGACCCCGATGCCATATAGTCTTTCATAATCTGTACACCGTCTTTATCCTTGAAATTGATTCCGGCAACCTCATCAAATGCTACACAATCCCAAAGCCCCACGAGACCAATTTGCCGTCTTCCCATGTTATAAAACAAATTGGCAACAGTTGTTTGTCCACCAGATATAAGTATTGAATTAGGCGACAGTTCTTTATAAATATGTGATTTACCAGTTCCTCTCGGTCCCAGTTCACAAATATTTACATTATTCTCGACTAACGGAACAAGTCTTGTCAGTAAATGCCACTTTACACGATATTCAAATTGAGTGGGTTCCATACCACAAGAACGAAGGAGCAGATCAATCCATTCTTCTTTTGTAAATTGTTCTCTTGCACCGATAATTTCATTCTTATCCAAATTTGGCATTTGAATAGGAGTAATCTCATTTATAACAAATGGACTGTTCTTTTTCTCATCCTCATTATAAAAATATGTCAAATCTACAATGCACCAAATACCACCGGCCAGCAGTTTTTCATAAGAACGAACATATTTCGGATGAACATATATTCCCTTAATTCCAAGGAATAAGAAATCAGCCTCATACTGGTCAGTTTTTTCATTTAGCTTGACACTAACTTTATCAATTACAGTATGATTACCATCTTCTTTTATTCTTGCTTTAATCTGTTCAGCCTCATCAGGGCGGACATAATTATCGGACAGAATATGCTTGACTTGCTCTATACCTGCCTCAACTTCTTTTTCATCGTCAGATGTACAATAATTTCCTAACAAATACTCCAAAACATAAGTAGGTACATTGGCACTGTCCTTAATCTTTTTTGTGGCACCTTTTGGAACAACTCGTCCAGAAAAGATATCAAATACTTTTTTATCTAATTGATCCATAAAACTATGCCTCCCTTAAAACATCTTGAATTGCAGAATGTCTATGGTAAACTGTTCCCTCTCTATGTATTCATCCGGTTTTGAAATATTACGTAAAATCAAGTAATAACGTTTGCTTCGATCAAATTCGATATTCATAAGGTTAAATCGTATCTTCGTACTTCTTGAATCAACATCATCACTATCAGATGCAGCTACAAAACGATACTCTCCTGATACCTTATTTCCATCTTCATCGACCAAATAGGTTTCACAAGTTATAGCCTGCTTCCTGTCTTCAACCTTCTCATATTGCTCAAACTCAAGAGTAAAGCTCCTGTTTGTAATCTTACGAGTTATGCTCTTAAGTCGTACGCCCACGGGGGTAAGTGCTTCTTTGTTGCTGGCAGCCCTTAATTCACCGATATGGACAATCGGAACAATAATTTCCTGAAGTGATGCGCCTCCATGAACATATTGCAGTCCGCCACCCAAGGTTTTAAATAGATCGTAACCATACGGAGCTATAACCTTGAATTCACCACCTTCGATCTCTTCTATATCAAACTCCAATGTGTATGGTATTTCGAGATTCTTATTATCTGTAAAAATGTATCTCTTTGATGTATCCGGCTCACGAAGAGAAACGATATTGCCGTATTTCTGAGATTCCTCTACCTCATTTCTTCTATACAGGAATCCATGATCTGCAGTTACATAGAAATTAGATATCTGCAGGTTGTTATAAAGTTTCCTAATCAACGTTAGTATTTCATCTACCGCCGTCTGTGCTACATCAAAAACCTTGCTTTCGTTATGTTCTCCCGTATAATCCATAACATTATGGTAGATATATACCAACGATTTATCTGCCATATAGTCGCGAAGTTCCTGTCGACTCATCTTATGGATCTTTTCATAGCGTATTGCAGCATATGACTCCTTTTTACTCTTGAGCACTGCATCACGCGCATCTGTATCAATGGTAGAAAGTGAATCTACCGTCACAAGTTTATTCGCATACTCAATAATTCTATGAGGTAACAAAGAAGCCATTCCAAAGCGCGTTTCAGATGGAAGTGGCGAAATTGCATATTTTATCTCTTCGTTACCGTTTAAAACACTGTCAATCTTTATCTTTTCATACAATTCGCGTCCAATCTCATATCGGAATCCATCAGAGATGATCACGAAACATTTCTTATAATTCTTGTTTTGTACTTCCTGATAGAAATTTCTCGACATCTTGAGCCCAGGAAATTCCCAATTTTCCTGTTCTTTAAGGGCATCACTGAAAGCTTTTCCCAATGGATCCAGAAATTTGCTCTGGTATGTAGTTTCAACCATGCGCATCAATTCTTCAAGCTCTATAATCGGATTCTCCAATTTGTTATAATTCGCGCATATTCTTCGATAATATGTATCAACAAGATAATATGATTCTGTATAGTTCTGAACATATTCTGTCGCAAGCATCCCCGTGGAGATTGGCGTATCCAGTTTCCTAAAGAATGCCATAACAGCTCCCAATATCGCATATTCAGCCTGATGCTTCTCATACCACATAGAATTAAGTCGATCGGATATGACTCGCTCGAATGTATTATAATCAAGGCTGCCATTCACAAGGCTTTCTGCAATTTTCTTTATAATATCCGCATCAATGCACTCGAATATATCTGCCGCTTGCATGCAAGTGACATCCCGTGATACAAGAAGTCCCTCAATCTTTAAATCCGTAGCAATTCTTTGTTGCAGATCTTCGTATCTATTATCCGTCTTGATCTTATCAACAAAGAACTTAGCATCCATCTGTCCTGGTCCATCGATCTTATACTGGTCATAAAACGAAGGCAAGGTATCAAATTCAGCCTTCTGCTCTAGCAGAGCCGTGAACATGAACTTCTTGATCAGAGTCTCTATCCTCTGATCTCCTTCATAGTTGTAATATTTGCAGATTTCATCCCACAGATATTCCTCAAGACCGTATTTCTTCAGTTCTGCATACTTACTATCTTCAGCATCATCAAAAATAAGCTCTGTAAGAACACTTTCTATAGATCGAGATGCAGACTTAACCAGTACGCACATGATAGCCATGCGAAACTCTGAAGGCTTCATATCATCATTCACCGCTACATAATTCGACAGTTTTTTCGTCCGACTTTCAGCATCAAAGAATTTCGAGTGCCACTCAATAACGCGTCTCAGATCAGTATTGGTAAGATTCATGCGTCGCATAGTTAGAGCTACAGTGTCAGCATAATACTCTTCACTATACATAAGTATATCTAGCAGCCAATTTTCATAATCTGCCGGTTTTTCCGCTGGAATATATATAAGAAAATCAGATGTAGGATCATCATGTTCGACTGTTTTTTTTATTGCAAACTCATTTTTATCGCAATACAGGACCTTGCAGCAATCATAGTTGTCCGCTGTGACATCCTCCTTAAAATTTGCAGGCGGATCATACCAAAAAATGATCTTACGACCACTCGCTTCCTTCTGCCCAAACATCTTTATGATTTCTTTTCTGGCTTCCTGATAATCAATGCTTGCCATAGCTTAATCTCTCTTTTCTGTATTTTCATCAGCCTTTTCCGGCCATATCAGATTTAGCATTTCCCCATATTTTCCAACGACAAATTGATGAATCTTCTTCATCTGCTCATCCATGTCCACAGCATCATACGACCGCGATCCTTTATCAAATGAAGGCATCTTTCCTATCATGTCCCAATTATCTGTTTTTACGAAAATGCTTACTCCGGGATCATAATTGTGCTTCACGGTATTGTTATAATCACAAAGGTATTTATACTCTTCCGACGTTTCAATATCCTCAATATATTTCCGGACAAGTTCATCTGTTATGCAATCCTTTTTCTTTGCAACCGCTCCGAAGTCTATATGATAGAACTTAATGTCTTGACAATAGAATGCTGCAATAATCTGTGCTATGTAATCAAAACAGTTCCTACCCAGTTGAAAGAAACTCTGTGCATAAATACTTACAAGAAATTTCAGACTCATGTGGATTCCATCAACCGTAATAATATCCCCCGGTGGGAACGCGCATTGCTCATTCTCCAAAATATCTGCTTCACCTTTTACGATGCTTTCAAAGTTTGCTTTCTTCCTATCAAGACAATCCTTTATCAGATGCCTGTAAGCACGCATCGCTTCATAACCACTATAGACGCTGGTAAAGTATTTCCATGTATCTTCATGGCCAACATTTACTACATCGGCTTTATCAATCTTCATGGATACCTCACTTCAATGGTGCAAGAAGGTCTTTTTTCACCTTGCTTCCACCGTCAGTAACCACTTCGATGCCCTGAAACTTGGCGTAGTTTTCCTTTACGCCGTCATCAAGATCTATCGAGATATACATGTTTGCCATATGATCAAGCACCTGACCATACTCTATAGCCTCCTGATATGCCGCAGATAAGTTCTGACGTTCCTTTTCATATTTGACCTTGTCATGTCCTTCAGAATGGGCAATCTTACCATTCAGTTCTTCAAGCTCATTCTTCTTTCGTGTAAACTCCGGAAGAAAATACTTAGAATTAATCCTTGCAAGAGTATCTTCATTGTATCGGTGCATATAAACCAGACATTTAAACCCTGAATTATCACCACTGGTAAACAACCAATAGATTGGCCTCTTCTGATATATTTTCAAGTGGTTTTTGAATAATCCCTCATTCAAATATCTATTCAAAGTTTCTTCTGACGATTCACTGTTCTTCTTTCCAAGAGCCTCCGCTATGAAGTCAATATTCTGTCTGTATGTGGATTCTCCATATATTTGCTTAATCAAATTAATCAGAACAGTTGTAAGGCCGTCCTCCATACCTATACCATTGTAAATAGGAATAATACCATCATCGTCTGGCTTATAGGATACGTACTTGGAGTCATCCCATTTGCCACCAGCATAGACAAGGCCAGGGTTATCAAGAGAATATCTTCCCATGGCAACACCCACTAGATACGATATAAATGATCTTATATCTCTCTCCTTGTCTGCAACTCGAACTGTAACATCCTTATCCTTGACTTCTGGTGTCAGTTCGTCTTGTAACCCATATACTTCAATGAATATTTTATTAAGTTCCTCCTCATTTGCTTTCAGTTGTTTAAAGCGTTCTTTACATTCTCCTTGCCACAGCGCAAAACACAACTCAATAGGTGATTCTACCTCTGGATGGCCACCAAAATATTGTTGCAGTGTAGCTCCTGTCGCAGTGAAATCCGATAAACACCTTGACCAACGAACAAATGGATGTTCTTCGTAATCCCATGACACTTCAAAAGAATCCCAATCTTTTTTTGAAATCCCAATATTATCCGACACCATTGCTTCAATCGAATATCTAGAATTGTCTTCGACTATAATCGGAAGTTCCATTATGTCATGAACCTGAAAATTTGTAGTAGGATTTAAAAAGGCCAACAAAGAAGTAACTATCTTGCTATTCAAAAAAGCAAGCACATAATATCTTAATTCCTCAACAAATCCTACTGGACCGGCATCTCCAAATAAAGTTCCAGCCTTAACATCACGAAAAGCAATATCAGTAGTTGTAATCCTGCCCCATGTAATTCCTTTTTTAAAATAATACTTTGAGTCTCTCAATCTATAATTTTTTACATTAGTGCGAATATTATATCCCCCATGCCACAAGTCAACTATTTTTATATAATTGCCATACCACTTCCTGTATTCGCCTCCACTATTAAGAGGGAACCAACGATATTCGCCCATATCATCAGCATTTGAACAATCCAATTTCAAATTCCCAGTTGAGACCTCAAACCATAGATGAACATATTTTTCGTCACCAGGTGCTATTCCTGATTTACACTCTACCTTTTTTGATATTGGCAGTTGTTTAAATGCATTAATTACTCTTTCACTAGCCCAATAGTCAATACGTGAGTTAGGAAATTCTTCAAACCTGTTTTGCAAAAACACATATTCATTATTTCGCAATAGAAAGTTTTTTTCTTTTTCATCTGAAGAATAATTGACCAAGCGATAGTATTTTGCAGCATAATTTTCTAGTCCATTATTTATGTATACAAAACTGGTGGTATTAACTATTTCTCCAGAAATCATTTCAAATGCTCTTGGTCCTAGATGAATCATGGAAATTATCGTTTTATTTTGTAGAAAATCTTTTCGATGTTCTTTATATGTATCGATAAACATCCAACTATGCATGTTAATTAATGCTGTATAACCATTACACTTGACGAAGTCAGTATCCATAAACATCGCAAACATATCCGTTTTACTATTCGGATAATATATGTTTGCATACTCTTTGACATGATCCTCCATAGAAGATGCACCAATATAAGGTGGATTAGTTATCATCACATCATATTTTGATGACAAAATCCTTGCCTGATTCATTAGTTCTCTGAGGCGTTTCATACCTTCATTCATGAAATCAATATTGAAGAGATTTGATACTGCATTCTTGGAAATTTTATCAAATGTCATTTCAAGAAACTCAACATCGATAGAACGAACCTTCAAAAGTGAACCTATAGTCTTTGAATTTTTAAATATTTCCACCAAATAATCAATCAACGAGAGTTCTTCTTCAGTAAGTAGATTCATATTCGAAAGATGATTATGGTAACCCATTTCTTTCAAAAGTGCTGAATCCTTTATCTCAAAAACATGAGGCATTTCATAGTACTGGTCGCTGAAGAACCTATTATTTACGCTCCTAGCCTTCATGATAAGTGAGAAAGAAGCTAGCTGTGCTGCACGTTTATCAACATCCAATCCAGTCAGATTATTCTTAAGGATCAATGTCGGGATATCCCTCTTCTGGTATCCGCGTTCTTCATACATCTTCAGGAGAAGATCAAAAACATATACCAGGATATGACCAGATCCACAGCACGGTTCAATTATTCGGATATCTTCCGGATTCACATTCTTATACTTAATCTCATCGATTTTCTTCTGAATCTCTTCTGTCTGCTTTGCTTCTTCAATGTAATATTTCATTTCAGCACGAAGAGATGAATTTGGATAGCTTTCAAGCCATAAACGTCCCAACGAATTCTGTGCCATATAGCGTACAATCCAGTCAGGTGTGAAAAGCTGAGTAACTGCGGGAAGTGTATCCTTGGTGATGGTCTTCTTTGATGCATTTACGGCATCCTTCTTTGACGATATGTAGAACTGGTACATCCAGCCTATGATTTCAACTTCCTCAAGGAATGCTTCTTCCGGGATTTCAGTGAGCTTGGTTATTACAGTCTCACCCTTTAAGAGATTGGTAGGAAGCAATAGCTCCAGATAACCCATATCCGAACTGAATAACATGGGAAGTATCTCAGCAAGAGAATTGCACTGTCTGATTAGGACATAACGGAACAGTTCTTCAATTTTTCCTTGCTGCTTATAGTCCGAGCAAAGATTTATATCGATCTTAAGATCATACTTTACATGATTAAGATTCTTAAGAATCTCAGGTTCAATACCACCTGCAGGATTTGAAAGCACTCTGAATCCATGCGGAAGAAAACCGTGCACCTCCATAAATCGCAGGGCCACAAAACGGTTGAACCAGGTATAGGCAAATTCTTCGATGACATTCCGGTAGCCATTTCTCTTAATAAGCTGGATAATATTTTCTCTTTTTCCGTACAGATCAGCGGGATAGGAAGTAGGATCACCTTCGATTGTAGTGACATCCCCCACCTTCTTTGCCTTTTTTATATCATCTTCACCATTAATCCCAAGAGCCTTCAGAGAAACCTCAATCTGATTTTCAAGATTTCCCTTCGCCCACGTGGAATATCTCTGTAATATACCTTTATCCATCTACCCGCTCCTTATCCGAGATCAATCTCGTCATTATTTTCAAGCTCTGCCAGCAACTTCTCACGGATTGCATTCAGTACTGCGTCAACATCGGAAGCTGTTTTTATTTTCTTTTTTACGGTAGGCACATAATCAATGATGCGTACACTCTTTGCCCTTACCGGTGCATCGTTACCTTCACTCATCAATGAAGTGATAAACTGTCTAAACCCAGAAAGGTTATTTGCACTAGCTGTTATATAGGAATCCATATTGGATGTTTTGCTAGAAAGGGATCCAAGCCATTCTTCATACTGAGCAAGTATCTCATCTGCTTTTTCCTGTATGCGATTCTTCTGATCAATGTCAAGCTCTGCTCCAAGCGCATTCGCAAGTTCCTTGCTTACCGCATCCCTGTCTGTTTCCACTGCCTTTTTAGTACATGTAAGCTTTTCATTAATAATTTTCTCTTTTGCCGCATTAGCTTGGAATACCAGATTTGCCAGCTCATTCATTCTGGTAAATGGCATATCCAGGGAAATTATTTCATTCATCTGGTTCACAATATCTGTAAGTCCAGACAAATCCTGCAGAGAACAGTTAGATTCATACCATTTGCAAATAGTCTTTGCATCCTGATAATTCTTCTGCTGGTTACTTCCCTCTTTATAGAATGCCTCCAGCTGCTCTAATGTTTCTGCCTTATCCTCTAAGCTCTCTTTTCTGTTAATAATCTCCTGAAAGATGGAAAGTGTATCGGACGCATGAAGAATAGCATCAAAATCTTTATAAATCTCCGCAGCCATGCTGCATCCCGCATATTCGGAACCGTATTTGGTCTTTAGGTTACTTAAGAATTCCTTCTTCCTAGTAAAGAAGGAAACCACTCCTTCCTTAAGCCCGATTTCATCAAGTTGCAAATTTTCTGAATATGTATTCGACATGATACGTTTCACGGAGTAAAGCACTGTTTCATCGATTTTTTCCTGTAAGTGGATCACCATTGTATCCGTATTATTTTTACGCACAAGATCATTCTTGAAGGATGTATTTTTTTCATCCACCTCATTATCATGTATAAATATTTGAATCTTATGGTGTTTCCACAGCACCCCAATCATGCCTTGAATATCCAGTTCACGCCATCCATATGGTTTCTTAGTGAAATTATCCAGAAGGCTCTTTACTGTTACCTTCCTGCGAAGTCCGATATCGTCTTTGATTTTTCCACATATTTCATCATATGCGCCGCTGTTGTCATCTCCAGAGATGTCATCACCATTTACCGTCATATTGTTATCATTAAGCATAGTAAGTATGCTTTTCTGATCCTGATAGAAATTAGATACCAGAGGGAGCTTGAAATAATCATGCTTAACCATTTCCTTTAAGGCATCTTGCAAACGGTCTTTACCATCTTTTTGTTTAACATCCAACTTAGTGCCTGACAGATAAATAGGAGCTGTTCTTAAGGATGTACGAATAATATCCTCAGCACGCTTGACACGATCAGATAGTTCTGCAGATTTCTTGCTCATAATTTCAGTAAGAGCAGCCGACATAGAAGCACTGTTGTTTCGCTTAAAAGTACCAATCTTATTAGCGCGAATCAACTCATCTATAAAAGTCCCCTCTGTTAGATCTACCACTATGGAATTTGTGCGAACAGACTCTGCCTGAAACTCTGTTTCATCTCGCATCCCTGAAAACGGTGTGATTACTTTAATGGTAATGCTATCCTGGCTAAAAGAACCTTTGATTTCCGAATCAACATAACGGTTCAGGCCAAAATCATAACGTCCTTCATATCTGTATTTATTGCTTTCCAGCACCTTGTCATAGATAATATCAAATATAGTACGTTGAACTTCACCTTCGTTATAGGCAGAATTATTAATCTGCTTATTTACATCTTGCTCTGCATTAGTAAGGAAATCATATTCTTCACCATTCTTCTGAATCAGCGTTTCTTCTTCTAACTCCTTCAACGCTTCAAATATCTTGTTTTTCAGAGCGGTTTTATCCGCATTAATGTTATCCACCATCAGTGTAGCCAGGCGATCGATAGTTGCAGGCATTTCTTTCACATGCTTGATCATAAAAAGTACACGAAGCACACGGATAGCAAATGCATCCAAGCCAGCTCTTCTCTCAGCATAGGAGAATACAGTTTTTATGTCATAATCGATAAATTCTTCTATCGTGGAATAGAAACTATCAAACGGAACTAAGATCCCAGAATCCAATTCAGCCACTTTTTTTGCTGAATTCTGAAAAGCAGAAAGTAAAGATCTTTCATTCTGTGACAAATGACGTCCCTCACTCATACCATGTTCTCGAATAGCCTCAAAAACTTTCTGCAGAAGTTCAAACTGATAGGATACAAAAGGATAAACACTCATAAAATCATCCGCATCTTTATATCCCGACCATGTAGGTTTTGCTTGGAAGAGAATCAGATTGGATAACTTACTGCTGTTTGCATCATAAAGTGCACGGAGAGGTGTCTCTGCTATTTCCTTTTTCTCCAAAATACGTCTCTTAATAACCTCATCTGCATTAGCACCGCTAAGAAGCAATCTTGTATCGAAACGTCCTTGAATTTTGGAAAAATCCTGTTGCTTATCCTTGGTACTTTCAATCATAGCTTTCAGTTCCTGCTGAGAAGTAACCACAACCCACGCCTGTCCACGGCAAAACTTTCCAAGATCTTCAACGCAAGTCTGAAGATTCAACATCAACTGCGTATTATCACCCATAAATTGACCCGCTTCATCCACAAGAAAAATAACCCGAGTCTTATTCTTAGTGCAGTACGCATCAACAATTTTTGCAAATTCCTCAGTGGTATTAGTAAAGTTCTTTGTCTGATCTTCAATAAACTGCTTTGCGCTTTCTTCGGTCATCTTGCGCGCATCCACAAGTGCTTTAATAATGTAGTCTCTGTTAAGAAGAGCCTTAGCCCTTGTCTGAACCCAGTTGCGTCCGGAATATTCTTCAAACTTTGAAATGAAATCTTGAAGATTTCCTTCATCATCGAGAGACCGCTCCAAATCAGCAACCCACGGACTAGTTCCGCAATATCCGACAGACTCATTAAAAGATCTAAGCATTATATCCATAATAGCCTGAGTTCGGCTCTTAGAATCAGACTTAGCCTTGCTATCAATGTTAAAAAGCACAACCTTATTATTCGCCTTGGCACAGGTCTTGATATCTGCCAAAAGCATCTGATCTTTAATCTTTTCATCAAAATAATCAGCAGCATTAACTCCCGCCACTTCTTCGTTTTCAAGGATATATCCAAGGATTTTTAAGAAGTGAGATTTACCTGATCCAAAGAATCCGGTAATCCACACGCCGATCTTCTCTGTCGGATGATTTATGGATTCACGGTATCTACGGAAGAAAGTACGAAATGATTTGGTAATTTCATCTGTGCAAACATACTCCTCCAGTTCTTGCCATTTCTGTTCTTCATCCTCGTTTCCTATTGTTACAACGCCCTGTATCGAACGGGTAATGTCTTTTTTGAAGAGATCTTTAATAATCATTGCCAATTCTCCTTTCCACCAGTGGGAATGCCCTGTAATAATTATCATCATCAAGACGTTCAAATAGTCTCATTGTCATTTTTTCTTTTATCTCATACCTACCTGGATACATCATCACAACAGGATTTCTACGAAAAATGCTCTGCAGGTTATTCAGTATTGTGTGACTCCTGACGACCGGGAACGCCTTCCCGACACCTGTAATGAGCACAATGCTGGTTCCATCATCTGCTATTCCGTCCTTAAACTTATCTAAGAATGCGTTCTCTTCTTCCTCTACAGATAATATTGGCTGGAAAACTTCGCGGAGCAGCAAATCTTTGTCATAATCCTTTTCCATCCGAAGGACATCTTCCATATATCCCTCACCCTCTATAATCTGCAGCATCATCTCATACAGATCAAATTCCACTATGGAAGGATTTCTATCCTTTAACTTTTTTATCTCTTTTCGAATCTGCAATTCATCTGACGGTGCGTAATCAAAAATGTAAAACCTTAAGTCATTCGCCGTTCCGTATCTGGTAAGTGCCTCGACACTGATCATACGGTCCTCAAGATCAATAAACCTCTCATTCAATAGTCTTTCTTCCATATCAATCACCACCTAATGTTGCTTTGAGATAATCCTTATCACCTATAAGTTCAATATATTCCTCAACCGACGGATGAATCATCATCCTCTCACAAATAATAGTCTTCCGTACTCGCCTACCGAGTCCGGAATCAACAAGTATATTCCGATATCCTTTTGTAAGACACTTCAAAGTGAAGTCACCCCATTTAGAAACAATCAAGTCCACCTGCTTTTTACTTTCAAAAAAATCGTCAAAATCATCTATAGAGAGATAGTTTCTTTCTGGATTCATAAGAGCATCTCTGTACTTCTCAAATAAGAAATCAAAGAATAGGGAATCAGTTTTTGCAATGGCATACACTAAAATAAATTTTGACGTTGCAACGTCTCCGTTATAAAACTCTTTCAATAAATACTCGTCTAGTGAGCAAAGTCTATTAAATACTACATTGGTAACTTCTCGTCTACGTTCTAAGGATTCAATCTCCACATAATTCTCTTCATAGCATTTTCTGTACAATTCATCATGATCCAAGCCATCCAGCATCAACTTTGCTATCTTTTTGGCAACAGGATATTTGAACGGGGTCTTTTTTATGGCCGATGAATATGGTTTTTTATTCATGTATTACCTTCCTTCTGAACTCGCTAAGTAAAAAAATTCGGCTCTTTTACAAAAATAATTTATCATAATTCGTTTATTTATTCAACAAAAAGCGTTCCTTTTGAGATGCATATGTACTTTTTGACTTATCTTTTCATTTATTAAATTCTGGTCTCACATATAATAATATTTCCGTCAAATAGAAGAATTCTATGTGACGGAGTTTTCTTTGCTTCAATTATATCCTTGCTACTGTGCCTCTCCTATACCTGTATCCCTTGAATAAATATGTTAAAATATGTTAGTTTTTTATAAGTAGTTCAATTCATGCGAAGGGAGACCTGCTATGACTAAAAGAGATTTTACAGATCTAATCAGTGCTTATCAGGCAATGGAAGGCATTAATAAAATCATTGGAGTACTTACTAATGGCTCTAAAGTAAGCGGAAAGGGGCTTAACGGAATCTATAATCTTTATGATGTCATTCGAAGAAATTCCAACCATCCCGGAACGGATGAAGAATCAAAGGAAGCTCTCGATAGGATTCTCTCAAACAAGAAGTACACAATAAGGAAAATGGTTGAACTCCTGTATCCTGAAGAAAAACCAATTAAAGTAGCTAAAGTTGCAGCTAGAACAAAAGTAAAAACCGCAAAACAGATCAAGGCAAAGACTGCAGCAAAAACAAAACCCAAAAAAACATCTAAATTCAAGGCGAAAGCCTAATGCTCAAATGGCAGCCTCCAACAGGCTGCCATTTGCTTGAAAATATATTAGAAATCTATATCTACTCCATGTCTCTAAATTATTTGACTATTTATATACTCTCATTCTTTCCAATATTTCTTTTTTGAACTGATCAACTACCGTTTTCGGCCCTAGAATCTTCACATCCGATCCCAGTGCGAATATCCACCCCAGGAAATGATTGCTCATCGCCACTTCAACAGTTGTTTCTGACCATCCTTCTTTCTTGCTTGGATGAATTGGTATATCCTTACCGAATCGATCGATAAAGACTCCGACCATATCACCTTCGAAAGCAATCTTAACTTTCGTTGACTCTCCGCCATACATTCCAAAGCTCATTTTTGAGTATCTGGCGAGGTCATATTCCTTGAATCTTTCGAGACCGGTTCTCTTATCCTTTAGAACTTGGATGTTTTTCATCTTGTCGACTCGGAAATGTTTGATGCATCCGGCTTCATCATCGTAAGCGATGAGATAATAATTCTCATCATCCCAAGTTAATGCCCAGGGACTTACGACATGAGGTTTGTCACGATGCGGAACCATCTTCTTTTCGGTATTCCATTTCATATATTCGAAACGGATCTGTTTATTATCTGCGATAGCTTTATGGACATCATCGACATAGTAATAAATGCTCTCATTCATAGACTTAACACGATCCTGAACGACAACCTGACGTTTAAGCTGAGATGCTTCATATTCACTCGCAAATGTTGTGAGTTTTTTTATTAGTTCATTGGATTTCTTTTCTGTGATAAATTTGGAGCTCTGAATTGCATCCACAAGAAGTTTGAGTTCTGCAATCTCAAACTGTTTATTGCCGACATGATAAAAGTAATTTCGTCCGACTTTTTCGCCGATGATCTCCATACCAAAATTGCTCAGCTGATCAAGATCATCATACAGACTCTTTCTGTCGGCTGTAACGCCGTAACCTTCCAGAGCCTTTTGAATCTCAGGCATAGTTATCATATGCTCATCATCGGTCTTTTCGAGAATGATCTTACTGAGATAATAGAGCTTGAGCTTCTGGTTTGTTCCCTTCGGCATATGAGGCTCCTTTTTGGTGGGTGAATTAGATGTGAACCGAACGGGATAATTATACCATTTTTGCTTGGATTTGTGCGGTTTTTTGAGGGATATATTAAATAATTAAGGGAAATTTATGGCTCTTGTATGGTCGACATAACGTTGTGCGTCTCCATTACCCATCATATATTTAGGCTTAACCAGTGAACCGGTTCGAGATTATGTCAACTGCGCGGATAATAATGCCATTAACTGTTCCAATGACAATACTGCACCTCTCTTTTTATGTACCATCCGATGGCAATTAGCACATAGGCAGGTTAAATCTGTTTCAGGGTTGATTTCTACCTCTTCTTTCAACGTATGTAATGCTTTATTGTGATGAACTTCAATAAAGCCCTTTCCCAGCTCTCCATATGCTTTTTCAAAATCGAATCCACAAGCCATGCATTTACAGCCGTGAATTCTTATGGCAGCTGCTCTATTTTGAGGTTTTCTTTCATACTTGGCAACATAATGGTACGAAACCTTTCCTTCTTTCCCAGCTTTCACAACAGTACTGGTATAGGGATCATTATCGTTGGCCAAATCTTCCGGCAATGTGGAATCCACATTGGAAAAATCTTCAGTTGCATGTTGCATAACCCAAACGAAGGAATGAGCATCCAGCAGAGATATCTCCATACCTAAATACTCTTCAAGTTGTCTTCTGATCTCTTCATGAATTTGTATAAACATGTTGTAATTTTTCCACGAACAATTTCCAAGAAATTCCGAATCTATATTTAAGATAGAAAAACATTTTTTATGATGGCGGGTTTTTACCGGAAGATATTTGTCTCTATCCTTCATAAAAAGCAAATATGACAGTTCAGGAAATCTTTTTCCCCAGAATACACAAGCATCATCGAACGCCTTCGCAGGATCATCATTCGTGTACAATCTGTATAAAATATCCTCTGATTTCTTTATTTCTTTAACAGCTTTACTCTTAAATTCGGTAATGCTCTGAAACTGAACAATATTATTGAATTTCTTGTTTGATTTCTGATTATAACCACTCATAACACAGTCCAAAATCTTTCCTGTGCCTATCATCTCTCTTGTCCATTTGTCATACGCTAATGCTTTATGCGCATTAGCATATATTTCATATTTATATCCCTCGGTTTCTTTCAACCATCCATTATTAAAGGCTATATCAGAGTCATTCTGGTTTGAGGTAACGAACTCCATAAACCATTTCATAGCCGCTAAAAGACGTTCATAATCAACTAATCCCATTTTGCGTTCTCCACCAATAGTTATCATTCAAATATACATCATTCTCACTGATATGATGCCTGCATCAATAAACTGTCTTAATGATTTTTTTTACAGCAATCAGCCGCTTTTGCTGTATATACAAATCAGGGTCAAAGCCTTTAAGATATGCCAAATCCTTTCTCCACTTCTCAATTGCATATCTATAATTATATTTCTTTTCATTTAAATTAATTAAGTATTCCAGATGACCTATCGCTTTTTTCTTGGTCACCACTCCAGATGCAATTGCAGCCTCAAGAATGTGCTGTCTATAAGCATCTGTATAACCATCCTTTTCGCCTACGTTATACCCGAATGCATGTAATTTGCTTTCTTCCGACGGATAACCAGGTTTGTAACTTTCTGAATACTTGCGGTACTCTGTCTCTGTCATGAGCTGACATAACAATCTTCCTTTCTCAGATAATCTTTCGTATTCGGACCGAGAAATATAATAAACACCACATTCTCTGCAAAACACTGCATCAAATTCTATATTGTCTACGGTTCCAAATCTTCTGATAATAGGTATTGTCGCTCTTACCAACTCTTTGTCAGTATGACTATAATCTCTGCATCCACTGTCAGATCCATAAACAAAGACATTTCTTAAATCTATAGGTTCCGAAGCAAAGGCAACACCTTTCCCTCCATCTTCATAACCGTCTTTGTATCCAATTTTATATCCTTCAAAATAATATATTGTATATGACGGTTCATATCCGAGCGTGTAGCCATCATGATATCCTTTATCATATGTTTCTGAATTCTCATTGAGCCCAGAGGAATCATAATTTACTCTCTCAGGTATATCATCATATTCTTCTTCATTTTCTCCGGCTTGATATCCCGCTTCATATCCATACTCTTGCCCAGAATCATAACCTTCTATTTTGCCCTCTTTAATGCCATTTTCATAACCCTCTCTATATCTAATAAAATAGTCCCTATCAGCTGAGGAAATATGCTCTGATTCTCTGTCATTGTTATTATCTATTCCAATATCAGTTCCGATTATTTTTTTCTTGATTAAGATGTTATTATCTTTCATTTGATTGTTCCTGTCTTTACAACCTTCGCAATTCATTACATATACAATTATATTTCACTTAAGAACGAATCGTGATCATCTGACTTAGCTATAGTTTTGAGCATATCCATTGTCATAGCAGAGAGCGTGTATTTTCTTCCTCCTATATAATCGCTGATCTGTAATATTACAGCTACGGTGCTTTGCTCGATAACCCGTCCCGGTTCTATTGTCATTCCAAGAAGCATATCCCTATGTATAGTTTCCGGACGGATCCATAACAGTTCATGCACCCTTTCCCCGTCGATTATCGTATTAATGGGGATCAGGAGGTCATCAGGAAACACAATGTCTCTGTATGGATCAAACCGCTCATCTGCCCTCACAGGACCGATCCAGTCGGGAGTATAGTGTTCTTCAATGAAATTCGCAACTTCAATCATCTCATCGTCAGGATCATCATAAGGCTCCAGTTCTATATATTCGTTGTATCTTATCTTAGTGGAAGAACCGGGATCTCTGTACAGATTTCCGTCTTTATATCCACCTATTACTTCCAGAGTAATTCCTGCTTCTACATCTATATATCCGTAAGTGATTAATTCATCATAATCAGAATCAGGTAAACGTCTGCCATTTGAAAAACGCATCCTAAAATAGTGTCCTACCAAGTCTCTAAAACTATATTCAAGTATATTCTTCATAAAGCTCTTCTTTCAATATTTAATTAGTAATCATCGTCTTCGTAATCGTCATATTCATCTTCGTACTCATCCTCATCTACCGGATCATCCTGATCATAATCATCGAGATCATCCAGATCGGTATCATCGTCCAACCCTTCTTCCCCATCATCTCCCGGATAGAATGAGTCATCTCCGGTAAGGTCAATTGCTTCACGCCTGCTGCCAGCTATCAACTGGCCTTCAACAAACCAATCGTCATCATCAAGGTCAAAAGAGTCAAGATTGAAAAATCCCATATTATGCCTCCTTTATAACAAATCCGTCAGTGCGATCCGCAACAGATCCAAAGGCCGATTCCGAGTATTAACAGAACCGCTCCAATCGCCTTCTTAGATGAATCTTTATCGGTGAAAAGCATATATGCTCCAACTAAGGGCATTGCGATTACTCCCAATATGATCATTACAATAACATCTTCGGTATCACGTACAGCATAACGTCTACGATTATATCTCCTCATATTTAACACCTCTAAACTAGTTTATTTCAGGGATAGATATTTCTATAATTAATCTTTTACTATGCGACGATTTTCATATAAGTCCTACCAGGATTTGTCGAATCAAAATATTGATTCCTAACATGCCTGTTGCAGAAATCATACGCAAGCATCTCCTTTATTGCCGTTCCATGGTTATAACCATGAATAACCACCAATAAAAATGTGTCTCTGGAGGCATTAATCGTGTCATTGAGATATTTTTTTGTTTCTTTACAATGAAGTCCATGTACATCTACAAAAAGAATCTTTTCACCATCATTCAGTTCTTCTTCCTTAAGCCTATCCAAATACTCATTCGTAAAAATCATACTAAGTTTCGACTTAATCATTTACGGTCTCCAGTTTATAAATTATTTATTTTGTGGTCATTCCATCAATTTTTTCCTTTTATCAATTGTCTTACAACTATATCTAGTATAATTTTCCTGTTAAAAAAGCCTCAGGAAATCTGAAACTCTTACGAATATTCGCCTCATCAAATATTATTCTGATCCATCCATACGAATAACCGGATACAGTCCCGCGTTTTCCACTAATATTTTCAGTTACTCTAGAACCAACCTTGTATCTTTCAATCAATTCAAGTTCACTTTTAACCATAACCTTCTCCCTTTCTCCAACCACATGTTGGTTGTTTTGCTGTTGTGAACTCAATATATCACTCAAAATAAAACAACCGGTCGCTTTGAAAGCGACCGGTCAAAAATAACACTAATTTATTTAATTATGCAGGGAAGCCCATGCTCCTCTAATTGAATATCCAACGAAACCATATTATATATTCCATTTTCAAGATAAAATGCGAATATAATATCGGTCTTGTCACATGGGGATAAGGCATATCCAGCTCTGGCTAATAGTTCGACAGTTTCATCTATATCCAGCCTTGCGCCCACACATAAACATAAGGCAGTCAATTTTGTCGGATGATAATCTGGATTATTCTTTATCTTTGAAAAAATCTTTTTATCAACAAGAGCATTTTTCCATACATCTGCATTTTCTAATCCTTTTTGAGAAATCAAATACAAGAGATACTGAGAAAACGTATCAGAAAGATGCTCCATTCGTGCCTCAAGTTTCAATATTTGATCATCTATTTCATCTTCATAAATACCGTAATAATCATGTCGGTCCAGCCAATCTAGTTCATCATCTAATCTTTTTGAAGACGTTTTATGCGCGTGAACATTTTCTTTATTTCCTGATCTTTTCCAAATCGAGCGTGAATACTTATCACTTTTTGAAGGCAAATATATATCTTCTTCTACTTCATCAAGAATATTCTCGTTTGCATCATTAAGTACATTCTCTTCTATATCATCTAGAAAATCATCTACTATAGAAGAAGGACTAGACTTATCGGAAGGATTATTATTTTTCGTAGGATTTATTATTTTGGGAGCCTTTGGTTTCTGTGTAGCACGACAGCAAAAAGTTCCCTTACGTTTTAGGTGAGGTTCTTCTGTTCGATAAGGATTGTTTTTAGATTCTATTGATTGCTCAATGCTTTCAGAAAATCCATCATAAAAACTGTTTTCCTGCGCATGGATGCTATCTATTGCAGTTTCAGGTGATTTATCTTCCCTTTGATCTAATTTTTGATCAGTGTATTGTTCTTTTTTTGATGAAGATTTTATATCGCCTGATAATTTATTCCCCTCATAGAATTGTTCGATATATTCTTCTAATTTGGAAAAAATCTCATATCCAATGGAAGTCACTTCATCATCAAATACAACAAGATATACCTCCATTTCACTAATCGCTAAAAAGTTCTTTATCTCCGTTACAGCTATACGAATACCTTCTTCCAAAGAATATCCGAACTCACCCGTAGAAATAACTGGAAACGAAATTGATTTAATCCCGTGTTTTTTTGCAAAATTTAGCGAATTAGAATAACATGATCGGAGTTTTTTCTCATCATTATGTCTACCATTTACATTAAAGTGACATACAGTATGAATTATATATTTAGCCTGAAGTGCAAATCCTGGAGTAATAAATGTATCCCCTTCAAGGACAACACCTATTTTCTCTTTTCTATATGTTAATAACTCGTCATATCCTGCCGCAATATATATAGCCAATTCACAGCCAGAAGTCACTTCTGGATAAGAACTAGCAGTATTAGCTATAGCCTCCGTATTCATTTTAGTTATATCACCACGTACTATTTTAAACGACATAACTCTGTCCTCAATTCGAAATCGGATTTCTGATTTAGTCCTAAATAAAATTATAGAACACAGGAAATAAATATCAATCTATTCCTTTAGAAATCAATCAGGTAGATCTCAATTCCCACTTTACGGAAATAGTCATTATCATTGATATCTACCACCTTGGCAGTAAGGTATTTGCCCGCATCCATCAGCCTAGTAAAGACGATATTATCCCTCTCGGGAACATAACCAAGCTTGCGCTCCTTTTGGTCAAGGACAAGTATCGCATTCTCATCAAACCGATTCTCGGGCTGTCTCTTCAGAATTAGCTTGTCACCTGTCACGAGCTCATCAACAGGTTCATCATCGTCAAGATGGGTTATTCCTGCGATATAAGTCTTAAACAACATAATCTCATTCTGAAGGGGTTTCAGAAGTTCGCCGACGGTGTATTCGCCATAAAGCGACAGTGTATTCTTTTTTCCTATGATCAGCTCATCTGCCATGTCAGTTTTATCCCTCCCTGCCCAAGCAGTTCATCAAGGGTTGCTGTCAATGCTTCAAAATACT
>JAEEGL010377795.1_pt1 | contig 31861 bp, 17 predicted proteins | sample 9134231 | NCBI WGS metagenome assembly JAEEGL01 (sample SAMN16246548, study PRJNA631951) | gut metagenome | biome: gut microbiome; feature: rumen; material: fiber-attached | host: Bos | place: Iran: Karaj | collected 2018-10 | reverse complement strand
GTATCTTAAGGGATTCTTTTTAAGAATGCCATCTGTATCAGTGACAGTTACTTTCTTATTGTTTACTGTCTTTGTGAAGACATTCTCATTGACAGATACAATATTACCCCAGAGATCATATTCATAGCTTCCAACAAGGGTTGAATCACTATTCCTGTAAATGCCGACTATATCACCCTGTCCGTTTCGTGAGAAGAAATAGTAAACCTCGTTCTGAAGGGTTCCATCTGTTTTCTTGGCACGGTATCCTATCTCTGTTACGATGCCGTCTGCATCATAATAATAGTTTATCCTGTAGTCGTTATTCTCTTCGGCAAGGAGCATCCCTGCATTGTAGATATATGCAGTTTTATTGTTTCCTACCTTCTTTACAAGTCTCTGTCCTTCGGTGGAATAGGAATAGCTGTATGTATTGCCTTCCTTTGTTGCAGACAGAAGGCTTCCGTTTACTATATTCCACTTCATCGTATAGCCAAGGTATGTACGAGGATTTCCACAGCTTTTATAGGTTATTGCTGAGTCTGCTCCCGTTTCGCCATTCTCTTCATAAGAAACAAGCTTGTCTTTCCAGATGCTGTGATATTTATAATTATGTGTCTTTACGGTTCCTGTGGCAACATCTTTTACTGATTCTGACAGGATATTTCCGCCGTCATCATAGGTATAGGAATAGATCTTTGTTGTACCATCATGGAATTCTTCTTGTGCCCTTATTACCTCTCCAAAATCGTTGTAGATATAGTTTCGCTTGCTTGTCTTTGCGTTCTTTGGGACCTTTCCTTCTGCACTGAGTTTTACATTGTATAGTTCATCTATCCCGCAGATGTTTCCATGTGCATCGTATGTATAGGTATATCTGTTATCAAACTTTGTGGGTGTCGAACCAAAGGCATTGGTAAAGTTCTTTACCCTGTTCTGGGTACCGGTGTAGGAGGAAGAACTGCTCTGACCTTTATGGTAGGATACTGATGTATACAGCATTTTCCCATCGACGGAGTCGCTCTTGGGGGAATAGATAGTCCGCTGGTTTCTCCTTAAGGTATCATAGCCATAGGACTTTTTGCTTTTATCAGGCATGGTGCTGGAGGTAGTATTCCCGTCCTTGGCGTATCTGTAATGATAGCTCCTTAAAGGATATGCTGAGCTTTCCTTAACCTGGTAGTGAAGGTACTCTACTTTTCCCTGAGTATTGTATAGATATTGTATTCTGCTGTCGGTACTGATTCCTTCAAGATTTCCCTTTACCCTTGTCCTTGCCACCTTCCCGGAATCAGAGTAGTCATATTCCGTAGTGATCCCGGAAACTTTGTCTTCATGTTTTGCAAGGTTCCCGTTGTTGTAGTAACCGTAGGTATCTGTATCTATCCCGTCACATTTGATGGAAGCAATATTTCCATAATCATCATAGCTGTTGGTAATGGTTGTTCCATCAGGATATGTTGTTGATTTAAGGCTTCCATTAAAGTCGTTATAATCATTCTCCTGGACTGTAGTTCCTGCTATGGTGGTCTTTTTTATGTTTCCAAAGGAATCATACTCATAACCGTACTTAAATCCGTTATGTTCTATACTCTTTAAGTCTGAAAATGCACCATACTCATAGCTGATCTTCCGTTCTCCGTCCGCTCCCGCTCTTATTACAGAGGATATCCTGTCTGAGGAATCATAACTGTAACTTAGATCCACGCTTTTTCTTCCATTAGGATTTATAATTTCGCCCAGGGTCCCAAGCAGCCCACTGATCTTACTGCCTTTGATATCGTCTATCTTTATGTCACTTACATTGTAGAGCGGCTGTTTTTCTAAAAGAAGGTTTCCACTTGCCTCATCATAACTATAAAAAGTCTTCTGCCCGTCATTGTCCACGGTTTCAGACAGATAATTTCCGTTATCTGTGTAGGTGTTTACGGAATACAGCTGAAGAGGCTTATCAATGGCATTTCCCTCCTCGTCCTTTTGAGGATCCGTACGGGTGGATATGGATATCTGGTTTCCGTATCTGTCATACTTCATGTAGCTTGAAGGACCATAGTCAGCAATAATGCTTTTGTTATTATTGTTGTCGCTGTAGTTGTAAGTATAGGTCACACCGCCTGGCGTAACCATCTTCTTCATACGGTTATAGGAATCATACTCGTAAGAAGTCTTCTTTTCTGTTGCGCAGACATTTATCACCCTTCCGGCATTATCATACTTCTTACTCTGGATATTCACCCTTGAGAGCTGGAGTCCGTCAATGTAGACATCTCCTATGTTGTCAAAGAAACTTACCGAAAGTTCTGTCTTTCCCCATTTATGCGCAGGAAGTATAAGTGAGAAGTATCTCCATCCCTCACTGAAACCATCAAGCTCAAGTGTCGATTTAAGAACCTGGGTCCCACTCTTATGGAAAGCACTGACACTCAGTTCTCTGTCGGGTCTTATGGGTGTGGTATCAGTCTTGACCCACCCCGAAAGCACATATGATGAGGTCTGGCTGCCAAGGTTTAACTTATATTTGAGATATTTTTCCTCTCCGGGTTCGCCTTTTATGTGGTAGCATTTATTACCATCAATACCGCCGTCCTCTATGGAGTCCTGCAGATCACCACTTTTCAGATTTTCCCACTCTTGCGAAAGTTTAATCCCATCGGCATCAAAACTTCCGTTCTCAAGGATGTTATAGTCGTTTGGAAGTTCTCCTTCCTCAAGCTGAACACAGTCAAAGATGATATTTCCGGTTCCATTCTCGGCAGTCTTTTCTGATACAAAAGCTATTTCAATATCCTTGCTGGAAGAAATGATAAAGGTAGTATTCAGTCTCTCCCAGCCATCACCAATCTTTTTGCTGGTGGTCTCGGTAATGCTCTCGCTGAAATAATTACTCTCTCCGGGAACGGATACCTTTATATAGCCTTTGCCGTTCTTTAAGGTCGATCCGCCTCTTGCATATGCAGAAACAGTGTAGGTCCCGGGAGCAAGGTTATTAACAAGTTGTTTCTCTGATTGGGATTCTCCGGCTTTCAGTACAAGAGCCCTTTTTCCGATATAAGGATTTTCAATATCTTTCAGCTGTCCGCTTCCCTCCCATTCCCCTTCACTCTTATTTTCAAAGCTGTGGTTTTTAAGAAGGTTATGGGTGGCCCGGCCTGTGACTGCATTGTCCTTTATCTTATTTCTTGCGTTTGCATCATCGGAAGCGGAGTCTTCGTCTGATGGGGTGGTATTGCCGGTTTCCGTTTCTGAATAGGAAGTCGGTGTAGTCCCGGTTTCCAGTTTTACGGTATCAAAGAATGCTGTTCCGTCTCCGCTGGCACACATATAGATATATATTTTAGTATCCGAATCAAGAGTGATGGTCTGGTAAAGAAGATCAAAACCATCCTGATCTTTTCTTCCGGATATCTTTGAATCCTCAGGGTTTTCGTGATAATCCTGATAGATTATGGCACCAGCCTTGACATTCCCAGTTGTGCTAAGCCTGTAAGAGAGTGTATATGTTCCTTTATCCAGCTCCACTTCCTGGTAAAAGTACTGAACTTCATCCTCTGGACAAGAACTTATGGAAGCAGCCTTACTTCCCAGATATACCCTCGTTTCATCCTCAAGGCTGACCCTCTCGGTGCACATCTGGGGAACCTTCCAGAATTCACTTCCATCTTCAAAGCCGGCATTACGAATGTAGTTGTTATTATTTACAACAGCCTGATCATTAAATGAAGTCTTGGCATAGTGCTTTATATCATCATTGAAGGTAACAGCATTAGCCCCAAGGACTTCTCCGCCCTCCGGCTTATCTTCTGTCCAGGTCTTTATCTTCTGGGAATATACGGATATGACCCTGCCCTTTTCGTCAAAGACTTCCGTGTTCAGGATATCATCCTCATCGCCATATTTATCGTTGACTCCGCTGTATATGAAGGTCACGGTGCTGTTTTCGCCATAGGAGATGGAATAGGTCTGCCCTTTGTCAGATCCTTCCGGCGAACTTGATTCCTCTACTTTCACGATTCTTCCGCCTTCATATGAAAACGATAGGCTGTAGCCGGAATCATCTGTCATGGAAACAAGCTGGTCTTCTGAATCATATGTATAGACAGCTTTCTTTCCGTTGGCAAAATCAATTCCTGTAAGATTACCTCCAGCGTCATATGAATATGTATTTAAGCTTCCGTTTCGTGTTGGATCAGAGATTTCCTTGATACAACCCGAATCGAAATAACTGATGTCAGCACTGTTTTCAACAGCATCAGTCACGGCTGTAATATGCTCTTCATAAAGCACAAGAGGTGCAGCCAGATCTTTTAACGCTGTTCCGGTCTTGACTGCTGAAGGGGTAAGAGTCTTAAGATTATCCCTGTTTCTGTTCCTGAGATTAAGTCTCTGCTTTAGCAGGTTTTTCTTTATCTTCTGAAGTTTGACCGCTACGCGGACGTCTGTCCTTGCGTAGTCTCCCGATAATAGGGAATCCGCAAGATTTATGGCCTTATCAAGTTCGGAATCGTATTTCCCGCTTATGGTATTTAACTTCTGATTACCGGTAGCGTACGTCTTAAGGGCAGAAAGGCTTGCATTAAGCTGGTCCACTTCTCCCGTAATAGACGGTAATTCTTTGGTTGTTTCAAGGGTGAGCTTTATCCTGTTGATCTCCCTCTTGATTTCATTGCCATTTGCATCCTTTGGATTTTTCCCGTTCTCATACTTGTTAGAGTCTGTTATAAGGGCTAAATATCCGTTACTATCGAAATATTTGACAGTTGATGAGCTTTTGTCGATGAGCTTTAATGGATATTTTTCTTTTAAAGTCTTATCCTTTACCGGCACTATAAAGAGCTTTAGTCCGTCCTCATCTGCCGCCGCAGGATAAGTCCCGGTTTTTGAAGCGGTTACCTTAACGCCGTTTTCAAGATAAGAAACATTCTTTGCCTTGAAATAGTGTCTTGTCTGGTCTTCATCGATAAAAATATAGGGGTAGGTCTCCACATCAACCTCTCCGGATGGAACAATGATACGCTGGTCGTAGGACAAAGTCCATCTTTTGTCCTTTTCAAGATTTGAGTTGTACACATGCTGGATGTTGAAGGGCATCCTGGCGCCACTGGTATATACACCGGTGTTTACCACCGTAAGTGTTCCGGCATAGTCGTTAATATATGCAAGGCCTGCTGTTCCTGCGGCGCCATTATGTGTGCTCCAGTAGGATTCGAGACCGTAGGTATTTTTGAAACTCAGCTTGAAAAAAGGCTTTGTGTTGCTGCCCAGAAGGTTAAAGGAATCCCTCCGTTCAAGCTTTTCATTGCATGACATGAAGGCAAGGCCGTAATTGTTCTGCTTATTGTATATCCATTCCCTGACAGGTTTAGTGATATTAAAATAACCCCCTGTCACTGTATAATCGATTATCCTGTCATCACAGGCAGGCATTTCGGTGCTATCCCCATTCCAGTCCGCTGTTATCTTTTTTGCTGCGATATAGTTCTTATTGTTAGCATTTAGCTTTCCACTTAAAAAAAGTTCAGCATCTGTTATGATAGCGCCCGGACTTACATAAGGAAGGTCAAAATATACGCAGGTGGTGTAAGTTACCCCGTTTTTCTTTCCGACATAAAGAGTATCTGATGTTCCTGCCTCGCTCCCTGACTTAAAGCATCTGATGACAGCTCTTTTATCCTTTTCATATTTCTTGATAACAGGATCGATTATTACGGGATAAGCTGCTTCTGCAAGGAAATTTTCATCTGCAGTAAGTGTCAGGTAGATACAGTCATCTTCATCCTGCATATCCAGGCTGTACATTACCTCATCGGAGTATTCACCATTTGCATCCTCCATGAAAGGCGCAGGGAAAAAATATCTGATCTCATCAGTTAACTCATCATAAAGTTCAACTTCGTTGGCAGAGTTGACACTTGCGCTAAGACCATCCAGCTTTATCTTAAAGGTAAAGCTGTTTCCGGCTGCGGGACTTTCAAGGATGATGTTCTCCTTGATACCTCTGGATGATGGAGCATACTCAAGTTTGATATCTCTGTTGTAACCCTCATATGTTACTGAGGCAGCCGGGATGATATAGGGATCAGCTGAGGCATTTTCAGCAGCTTCTGATCCTTCCGATGTTTCACTATTTTCATCTGTGCTGGTACCATCACTGCCTTCCACTGAATCAGTTTCTGAATCATCCTTTGGTGCATCAGAAAAAGAGCTGTCTTCCATCTTAAGAATGGCTGTCAGCCTGGTTATACCTCCTTCATCACTTTCTGAATCATCTTCAAATGAAAAGATGTCATCCTTCATAAGGCCGCTGGCATCGGCTATGGCAGAGCTTTCAATAATATCTTCAGAAATGATTTCCAATTCGTCTTCTTCACCTGAAATCTCTATCTCATCCTCGGCTGAGTATTCATCTGAACTTTCATCTGAAGAACTGTCTGTATCTGACTCTGAGATTTCCGAAACACTATCTGACGAACTGCCCTCCGCGGAAGAAGCATCGTCCCTATTTTCCTTATCATCTACAAACTCAAAATTTAAACTGTAGCCGTCTTCCTCATAAGTGACTTCTCCCTGACTTTCCACGTTATCAGAAAAGAAAACATGGTATGAATTATCTGCATTCTCGTAACCGTCACCGGTAGCTATGAGAGCGTTATCTATCTCTTCCCATGAACCTTCCTCTGTCTCATAGTGGACCGGTTCTGCATAAAAAAATACAGCCCTGGAATCATCGCTTAGAAGATATTCCTTGCTGTACTCATCTCTACTGTCTATTATCTCACAGACAATCTGTGCATCTGCGTCAGACCCGGTAGTAGTTATATCATCCTCTGTTTCCGGAATGTCAACATCCTCCTGATCTAAAACCTCCACACTTTCGTCAGTCTCAATCTGCTCTTCGAATCCCCCGTCTTCCAAGAGCTTTGTGTCAGTCCCTTCGGCCAAAGCTGTAACATGACTCTGTGTCATGAACACTACAGAGGCCATAAGCAGGCTGACTCCCCTCAAATACTTCTTTCTTAACAACTTTTTACTCTCCTTTATTTAGTTTTTTAATATAAAAAACCATAGATCCCTCGTACAGAGAAATCTATGGTTAGTTAACAATTATCTATTCTGATATTAAATTCCCAATGACTACCCCAATGAACAAACTTGATCTTTTTTTAGCATGGAGAATCATAGCATATTTGTTTTTCTATTGCAATACTATTATAGATAAAAAACTTATTGTTTGCCACTTGTCTCCAAATTTACGCAAATTGTGCCATATACAGATCGTAATATGCGCCCTTCTTGGCGATGAGCTGGTCGTGGTTGCCGGCCTCCTGGATGCCGCCATTGTTGATGACAAAGATTCTGTCGGCGTTCTTGATGGTGGACAGGCGGTGGGCAATTACGAAGCTGGTGCGGCCCGACAAAAGAGTCTGGATGCCCTTCTGAACCAGGAGCTCTGTGTGAGTGTCGATGCTACTGGTTGCCTCGTCCAGGATAAGAATCTTGGGCATGGAGATCATGGTGCGGGCAAAGGCAATGAGCTGTCTCTGGCCGATGGATAATCCGGCGCCTCGCTCCTTTAATTCTGTGTCGTAGCCCTTTTCGAGGTTCATGATGAAGTCATGGGCGTTAACTGCCTTGGCTGCAGCAATCATTTCTTCTTCTGTGGCGTCGAGCTTACCGTACATGATGTTCTCTCTTACGGTACCGTGGAAGATGAAGTTATCTTGAGTCATGACACCCATCTGACGGCGAAGGCTGTTGATAGTAACATCGGTAAGGTCGTGGCCGTCCACGTAAATCTTACCTTTCTGGATATCATAGAATCTGCTGATAAGATTAACGATAGTGGTCTTTCCTGCGCCGGTGGGACCTACAAGAGCTATGGTCTCGCCGGGCTTTACTTTGAAGTTGACGTTTTCAAGAACCTTCTTCTGAGCTGATGTTCCTTCGTCATAGGTAAATCCAACGTTCTCAAATTCCACACTTCCTTCCACATCGGGAAGCTCTGATGCGCCCTCTTTATCCACAATTTCAGCCTCGGTATCCAGAATGTCGAAGACACGCTCAGCGGCTGACATGCTGGTAACCAGCTGGTTGTAGTAATTGGAAAGACCCATGATAGGGCTCCAGAACATTCCTGAATAGCTGGCAAAAGCTGTAATGAGACCCACAGAAGCAGCTGTATAACCAAGGAACTTAATGGCAACCAGATACAGGATCATGCTGCTGATTGCCCAGCTCATGTCGATTGATGGTCCAAAGAGATCAGAAGCTTTGCAGGCAGAAATATAAGCATCCCTGTGTTCGTTGGCAAGTTCCCGGAAAGTCTTTTTGGTCTCGTTCTCGGCATGGAAGCTCTGAACAACAGAAATTCCGGCGATGTCCTCATGTACATAAGCATTCATGTTGGAGGATTTCTTACGAACATCCTGCCAACGGGTGTGGGTCATGGCACGAACCCAGAATATGCTGATGATCATGATGGGAAGGGAAGCAAAGGTGGCTAGGGCCAGCCTCCAGTCTTTTAGCATCATAATGATTACAACTCCGCAAACCGTAATGAAATTGGGAATGAGGTTTGTAATGGTATTGGACATTACTTCCTTCATGGAGTTTACGTCACCGATAATTCTTGCAAGTATCTTACCTGTTGGTCTGTTGTCAAAAAAGGTAAAAGACAAAGTCTGAATGTGCTCATACAGTTCCTGACGAATATCCAGAAGGATCTGGTTCGCAACCTTGTTCATGAGATACATTCTAAGTTTAACAAAAAGAATGTAGACAATTCCCAGAACAACTATTGTGCCTGCAACTGCAAGAAGTCCTGTCACATTTTTGTTAGCAACCTGCACGTCGATGGCGTATTCAATAAGTAGCGGACTAACTAGTCCGATTCCCACAGTGATGATTAGAGAAACAAAAACCGGAATTATCTCCATCATATGTGGCCGCAAATAGCGGATAATCCTGACAAAGATTTTTTTCCTGTCAGTGTTTAGCATTTTCTCATCTTCACGAAATGAGTTAGCAGCCATTATGCGCTCACCTCCATTTCTTTCGGAACGCCGTACTGCGCAATGTAAGTGTCGTAGTAGAGTCCCTTTAGTTTCAGTAATTCTTCATGAGTACCGCGCTCTGCGATACGTCCGTCTTTTAAGTAAAGGATCTCATCAGCATTTCTTACGGCGGAAATTCTGTGAGCAATGATAATCCTTGTGGTGCCGGTGATCTCGTCCAGTGTCTTCTGGATTTCAGACTCGGTCTCCATATCAAGGGCAGAAGTTGAGTCATCCAGTATCAGGATCGGAGCCTTCTTAGAAATGGCACGGGCAATACTGATACGCTGCTTCTGACCACCGGAAAGACCTACGCCTCTCTCACCAATAACGGTGCTGTAGTTCTCATCAAGTCTCTCGATAAACTCGCTGGCCTTGGCCATCTTAGCTGCAGACTTAACTTCCTCTAAAGTCATATCATCACGGCGACCCATTCTGATGTTTTCCTCAATGGTATCCGAGAAAAGAAATACATCCTGCATAACCACTGCGCTGGCGCTTCGAACCTGGGGCAGCTCCATATTCTTAATCTCTTGTCCGTCGATAAGAATGCTTCCCTTTGAAGGATCGTAGAAGCGCTGAATGAGGTTAACGATTGTGGACTTGCCGGATCCGGTCTGTCCCATGATGCCAAGAGTTTTCCCGGCTTCCAGCTTGAAGCTGATATCGGAAAGAACTTCTTTTTCTCCAAGGGTAAGTGATACGTGGTCAAATTCCACAGAACCCTTGACGTTATCCACATGAACAGGGTTTGAACAAAGCTCCAATGTGGAGTGCTCGCTGTATATCTTCCTGATCTTCTTAAGGGATGCCAGTGAGCTGGAAAAAGAATTGGTAATCCATCCAAGCTCCTCCATGGGCCAGGTGCAGTTACGGGTATAAATAATGTAAGCTGCAAGACTTCCAAGAGTCATATGTCCGTTTATAACAGCGATTCCGCCAAGTACAGCGCAGGCTACAGGAAGAAGGGTTCCTGCCAGCAGGAATACGGGGTAGAAGTGGATCAGCGCCGATGCCTCCTTCATGTTGAGGTCATAGAAGCGCTTGTTGTGGGTAAAGAACTTCTTTATCTCGTAGTCTTCTCTTGCAAAGGCCTTGACTGTGCGGACCCCTGCCAGATTTTCCTCAGCAATGGTGGTAAGCTCCGCATTTTCTTCACTGATATCGTCGTAGACTTTATCCAGCTTTTTTTCCATGATAACTGCGGTGGCTCCGCAGATTACCATGAAGGTCAGGGGTAAAAAGGTAAGGGGTACATTGATGGAGAACATGAAGTACAGTATGAGAATGGAGTTGAGTGTAACTTCCATGCCTCTCATGGCAACCATTCCTACCAGCTGAAAAATCTTGTCTATGTCATCCTTAACCCTGGCCATAAGCTCGCCGGTGCTGGATTCATCGAAGTAATCAAGGGAAAGGCTCTGTATGTGATCAAAGAGGTCCTTTCTCATCTCTGTTCCGATGGTGATGCAGTTCTTGTCAAAGGTGAATTCCTTAAAGTATCCAAAAAAGCTTCGGCCTATTCCGATAAGGATTATGGCCAAAAGCAGTAAGGGAAAGCGGCTGTAATCCTGACCAACCAGAACGTTGTTAACTATTGATTCTGTAACTTTTGGGAACATCATGTCCAAAGCGATGGCAATCAACATGAAGATGGTAGCAATCGTATATGATGCCCAGTGCTTTCGCACATAACTTCCTAATGTTTTCATAATTCCTCCTTGTATTTCCGTTCGTTTCTGTAAAACTATCTCGGGTCTGTGTTGTGACTTTATTCATTGCAGAAGGGTTTCCTGTTTGCACAAAAAAATCCCAGGTAAACATTTAATAATTTACCTGGGAAAATCACCACACAAAAATTATTCAGATGCAGTTACTAAAGCTTATCCGAATAATATCTCCCGAGGTAAAGTAATAGCATGAAATTTCACTGAAAAAGTATTCGCCACTCTTAATGTCATAATTCCTTACCTCGCTTTCTTTAATATTTATCAGCCGTAGCAAAACTGATATGTAGATGATGGCATATTAAAAATATATTGTCAATACAAAAATATAAATTGTTTATTAATTTAAATCAATCTAGGCAGCATGAACCGGTTTCTAGTGGTGACTGTGGTATCCTGCGTATTCCTCAAGGAATCCGATGTCAAAGCCAAAGTCATTTTCTGCAGCAGGGCTCTTTAATGCCCAGTTATTCAGAATATCTTTTGTTGTCATATTGTCATCGATCATTTTCTGAAGCTGAGCATAATTATCAGCGTTTTTAAACAGAGTTTCTTTTTCGCTGTCAAAAAGGATTGTGCTATTGCTGTTTCGAAGAGTTCGTTTACCGTTTTCGTCTCTACCTTGAAGAACATAAAGTGTATCGCCGGATTCATTTGCTTTTTTCAGATCATATTTTAGTGTATCCTTCTGATAAATTGCAAGTTCAGCAATAAGTCCACCGCCATCGGTCACCTTCCTGTTTGCCCGGTTAAAGCATACGACAAGTTTGAGGGTCTCAAACTCTGTGCAGAAGTTGAAATCTCCTGTGGAATCCATAAATCCTGCAATCGGCCCTTTGTTATTGTATTCCGGGGCGATTGCATTTACGATTGCCGTAACCTTTCCGATGCCTTGTGTCTGGGCCTTTGTGGGACGTTTCATACGGGACCAGGAGCCGTTTATGTTCGCATAATAGCCGCAGCCCTCTTTATCATCATATTCGGCTAAATATTTCCCATCAGTGTCTTTCTTATTTGTCATGGCAAGCACACCGGTGCAGTAATCGTGCAGACCGAATACATCAACTGCTGCGCGGATTGCGTCGATACAGGATGCTGAACATACCCATACGTCAATGCCGTTTGAATCCAGGGCGCACCAAAGTTCTTTGGTGTTTTCGGTTACCTGAATACCGCTTGTCCAGTCAAAATTCACAACGCCGGTCCTTGATTGAATGGTTTCGGGACTTGTCCAGGTGACAACGGATGTGTCAACGTCCTTGTATTCTGTAAATGCTGCTTTTGCCAAATCGTATACTTCTTCTCCGGTCATTCCGGTAAACCAATATGTGACCCACGGATATGCGATATTTGAAGATTGCACATCATATATAAGGGAGTAAAGTGCACGCATTTTTGTTGAGAATTCTATCCAGAAAGGATCTGCCTGCATTTCGCTGCGCCTGGATTCATCAATACCTTTTGCAGTAAAGGGGCCATATTTATCCCACAGTTTTCCGTATGCGTCGGATATATCGCTGATCCAGTCGTTCAGGGATCCCTTACCATACCCAAAACCGGTAAGATCGCTGTCCACATCATTCAGGCCGGTGAGCAGCACATTTGAAAGTTTGCCGGGCTCAATGGCAAAAGCCATTACTTCAAGCTGATATACTGCAAGTTGTTCTTCCACATCGAAAATTGAAGTTGTGTTATCAAAATCAAATACTGCATAGGGATTTTCTGCGGGGGCAGTACCGTTTTCCCCGTAGGTCGCCAAAAGATCATTGAGCGATGACTTAACATCATCGGCCCAATCCTGCCTGACAAGATAAACTCCGGATTCAGACGCTCCTGCGGTAACAAGCGCTTCGGATGTCTCAGCTTCTATCACAAGAGCATCCTCGGCAGCGGCTTCCTCTGAATCCATTATCATGGCATCTGATTCTGCAGCTTCCTCCATCATCATGGAAGAGTCATTTGCATAATCTTTTATGGCCTCCGGTGTGGCTGCAGGACTTTCCGCTACAGGTGCATAGGTGGCAGAATCCATGGCGGGAGAACTATTAAGTCCCACGGTTTTGATAACCGCATAGGCACCGATAAACAGAACTCCGCAGGCCGCAGCGATATATGCATATTTCTTTATCTCATTAAATTTGCGGCTTGAGAATTTCGAAATCTTTGATTTTCCGGTTTGGGACTCATCTCCTGCTTTGGCATTATCTGATAATTTATTGTCCGCTTCAGTTTCTTTTGCCAGGTTCTCCAGGAGTCGCTTTTTCATATCATCGTCGACCCGGACTCTGTTCATGATTTCATTGTATTTATTCAAAGTCATAGGCCTCCTTTAATATTTCTTTAAGCTTTTCCCGCCCTCTGAGCAGATCTGAGCGAACGGTGGATTCCTTGCGGTCAAGGACTTCGGCTATCTGTTTTGTGGAAAGGCCTTCCTGGTAAAAGAGATGAATAACTTCGCTGTACTTTTCAGGAAGTGATTTTACTGCTTCCCATACAAAGCTAAGATCCTCTTCTTCATTTGCTATCAGCTCCTCCATGAGCTCATCTGTCTCCCGGAGCTTGTTGTATTTTATTTTGTTTTTGCTTAAATTTGCAGCCACCTTAAGGAGCCAGGCTTTTTCGTGATCCTCTCCGTTTAGTACCGGTTTGGCCTTTATATACTGAATAAGAGTATCCTGAAGAATGTCCTCAGCATCACTCATATTGTGAAGATAAGAATAGGCCATTCTCAGGATACTGTTTCCGTACTTATCTATAATTACTTCTGCTCGTTGTGCATAATAAGAATGTGACTTAGTGTCAGCTTCTTCATACGTTTCTTTTATGGCACTTCCGGCACCAATAAGGTTCAGCGCAACATGCGCATATATTCTTCTCAGTAGCCTTTCCAGAAGTTCATCTTCAGTTTTATTATTCAAGATTTCAGCATATTCAACATAATCACTCATACTTATCTCCCGGGGAGTCATAGAAATCTTGAAAAAAAACTCAAGAATCAATGCACTCCTCGGGAAAAGTATATCAGCTTCTATCTCTCTTTTCTACCATCCTCACAAGGTTGAAGAACTCTTCTTTATATTCATCTGTGTTTTCTACTGTCTTGCGTCCTTCAAGAATGTCCTTATAACTGATGCTTCCGGCGTATTCACTGTCTGAAAGCAGCATAGCAAATTCGGCAACAAGTTCTGCAAAAGCAAGATTTTCTCCGGGAACTTCTGAGAAGCTCTCTTTATCAACAACGTAGGAAAGAAGCTCTGACATGGAGGCATCGGGCTCTTTGTAGCGGATCTTTATAGTTGCGTATTCACCGTTGTTAAGGCTCTTTAAGGCTTTCTGGTACTTGAGCTCAATGGCAGAATCAGATTTTGAAGGAATGATCTCGTAGAGAGCTACTACGCTGTGGCCTGCACCCAGCTCTCCGCCGTCCTTCTTATCATCATTAAAAGCAATGGCATCCATCTGTCTGTCTTCATAGCCGATAAGCCTGTAGGCATTTACTACTTCAGGATTGAATTCTATCTGGAACTTCACGTCTTTTGCAACAGTAACAAGAGTAGAAGTCATTTCCTCCACTAAAACCTTGTGTCCCTCAAGCTTGGAATCAATATAGGAATAGTTTCCGTTTCCGCAGTCAGCCAGCCTCTCAAGCCTGTCATCTTTGTAGTTGCCATCGCCAAAGCCAAGAACTGACAGGTAAATCCCGGATTCTTTTTTCTTCTCAATGAATTTTTCAAGCTCGTCGGGGTCAGAGATTCCTACATTGAGGTCACCGTCCGTAGCCATGATAATGCGGTTGTTTCCGCCGTCGATAAAATGATCCAGGGCAATCTCATAAGCCATTTCCATGCCGCGCTCACCGGCTGTGGAGCCGTTTGCATAAAGAGAATTGATGGCTTTTTTTATAGTGCTCTTATCCTTCATGTCAACGCCGTCAAGTACAACTTCTTCTTTGCTGGCGTAGGTAACTATTGATACAACCCCTTCCCCGGGAAGATTGTCCACCAGATTCTTAAAGGAATCCTTTAAAAGATCCAACTTGTTTGTGGAAGACATGGAGCCGGATACGTCAATCAGGAAAACCAGATTGCTCTTTGGAACCTCGCCCTCATAGGGGTCGTCTGCCTTGACTCCAACAAACATCAGCTGGTGGTCACTGTTCCAAGGGCAAGTGGAAACCTCTGTAGTGACTGCGAATTTCTCGTCTTTTTCAGGAGACTTAAGGTCATAGGAAAAATAATTTATAAATTCCTCTGGTCTGACGGCAGCGGGATTTATATCGCTCGGGCCGTAGCCGTTTTCAATCATCCTCCTCACATTGGCATAGGATGCCGTATCAACATCTGCAGCAAAGGTGGAAAGTGGATTTGTAAAGGATAAAAAGAATCCGTTTTCTTCGGGCTTATCATAGGATTCCGTGTTATATTCCGGTTCATAGGGGTAGCAGGTGATGAAATCATCATAGTTATAACATTCTGCAGCGCCTTCAGTAGCAATAGAATAATTACTATCCAACATTTGGGCAGTCGCAGCCGGAGCTTCGGTCTCATAGCATCCCTCAATTTTGGTAGTAGCGCCGGCTGCATCGCTTTTACTTACTCCTCCGCAGCCAGTAAGTGCCCCGGTAAGTACTGCTGTACTTGTTGCCAGTGTCAGTAATCTGTAGTTCTTTTTCATAATGTTTTCCCTCCGAAAATGTTATTTAAGTACCTCTCTACCATGTACACAATCGGGGAACGGAAAATGTTGCAGGCAGATAAAATTTTTTCAAAAAAATTTTTTTACCGCCCGGACTGGGATATAATAAGAAAAAAGATTACACAAAAAAGAGGTAAAAATATGGGAAAAAAGCTTGTATCATGGAATGTTAACGGACTTCGCGCCTGCACCTCAAAGGGCTGTTTTCAGGAATTTATGGAAAAAGAAAACCCTGATGTAATCTGCCTTCAGGAGACAAAGCTGCAGGCAGGGCAGATAGAAATGGACCTTCCCGGCTATGAGGAATTCTGGAATTATGCCGAGAAAAAGGGATATTCGGGAACCGCTATTTTTACCAAAGAAAAACCGATAAATGTAACCTATGGACTTGGAATTGAGGAACACGACCACGAGGGAAGAGTCATTACTGCGGAATATCCGGAGTATTTCCTTGTTACGGTTTACGTGCCAAATGCCAAGGAGGACCTTTCAAGGCTTGAATACAGACAGGTCTGGGAGGACGATTTCCTTGCCTATATAAAGAAGCTTGAGGAGCAAAAGCCAGTTATCTACTGTGGGGATCTCAATGTTGCCCACAAGGAGATTGACCTTAAGAATCCAAAGCCCAACAGAGGCCATGCGGGCTTTACAGATGAAGAAAGAGCAAAATTTGATAACGTGGTGAATTCAGGGCTGGTGGATACCTTTAGATATTTTTATCCGGATAAAGAAGGGGCATATTCCTGGTGGTCCTATAGATTTCAGTCAAGGGCCAAGAATGCAGGGTGGCGCATTGACTACTTTGTAGTTTCCGAAAGCCTTATGGGAAGTATTGAGGACGCTGTGATCTACTCGGATGCTCTTGGCTCGGATCACTGTCCTGTGGGCCTTATCATGAAATAAACTATTGAATTTAGTCAGGAATAAAAATGGAAAATTTGGTATTTAGTTTAAACGCAACTCTCCCCATCTTTTTGCTGATGGTGCTGGGATATGTGTTTAATAAGATAAAGCTTATCGATGAAAAATCCGCAGGATGGATGAACAAATTTGTATTTAAAGTCGCACTTCCGGTCCTTGTGTTTGAGGACCTGGCTTCCCAGGATTTTGCCGGAACCTGGGATGGCAGATATGTAATGTTTTGTTTTATTGTCACGCTTTTGAGTATTTCAGTTATTTCGCTGATCTCGTTGTTTCTGATAAAAAATAAATCTGAGCGCGGTGAGTTCATTCAAGGGTCCTATAGAAGCAGCGCAGCTCTCTTGGGAATGGCCTTTATTCATAACATCTACGGAGAAGCCAGCAGTGGAATGGCACCACTGATGATCATAGGAAGTGTGCCACTATACAATATATTTGCAGTTATAATTCTTATGCTCACGGCACCTAAGTCAGTGGTTCTGGGAAGATACGCCAATGAAAATGACAATTCCGATAGTACAAAGAAAGAACTTATAAAAAAGACAGTTATAGGAATAATAAAGAATCCAATCCTCATCGGCATCTTTTTGGGACTTATATGGTCTTTACTGAATATTCCCATGCCGAAGATCATGAATTCCATGGTTTCCAATATCGGAGCGCTTGCTACTCCTCTTGGACTTATGTCCATGGGTGCAACCTTTGATTTTGGAAAGGCAGCAAATAAAATAAAGCCGGCATTTGCAGCCAGCTTTATAAAACTTTTTGTACTTGTGGGAATATTTATCCCCATTGCTGTAAAAATTGGATTCAGAGGGGAACAGATAATAGCAATCCTGGTAATGCTGGGATCTGCCACCACAGTCAGTAGCTATATCATGGCCAAAAACATGGGACATGAAGGGACACTTAGCAGCAGTATAGTCATGATGACTACCTTTGGGTGCTCGTTCTCATTGACCTTATGGCTTGTGGTACTTAAGTATCTGTCGATTATCTGAAAAAAGACTACGAATATGTTAATCAAAACTCGGTTTTTGACAGGAAACTGTCGATTTTGCCCCAATAGTTTGCCGGATCTCTTACTACACCCTCGATGTGTTCAGCACCAAGAATCAGGCAGTACTGTTTGGGGCATTTTGCTGCTTCATAAAGGCGGGAGCACATCTGCGGATCGATAAAGGTGTCGTTGTCGCCGTGAATAAATAATGTGGGTGTCTTGGATGCGGCTACCGCTTCTATAGGATTTACCTCATTTATGTCGTAGCCTGATCTTAATTTAATGATTATCCTGGAAAGGAACAGGGCAATGGGAACCGGGATAAATGAACCAGGGAAGCTCTTGTAGGTGTGGGCAAACTGTTCTCTGAGGGTGGTGTAGGCACTGTCAGCAATTGCGGCCTTTACGTTCTCAGGAAGAGGCTCACCTGTAGTCATAAGAGTTGTAGCCGAACCCATACTCATACCGTGAAGTATTATCTTTGCCTCGGGATCTCTTTTTATGATCCAGTATATCCACTCTATGATATCCAGTCTGTCATCATAGCCATACCCGATGTATTTTCCTTCGCTTTTTCCAAAGCCGCGAAGGTCAGGAAGAAGGCAGTTAATACCTTTTTCCAGATAATGCTTTGCATAGATTCCGTTGGCTTCATGGTTGTCCCATATGCCATGAATGATAATGGCATAGCGGTGGCTTTCATCCTTCGCAGGAATATAAGATGCGTGGAGTTTGATCTGGTCTATGGCATCTATATACATATCCTGTTTGTCAGGGTGGTTTCTTACATACATTCTCCCTGCAGTGATGGATGGGTCAAAATCCTCGTCACTGTCCGTGTGCTGATGAGGCACGGAAGAAATCTTATATATATAATTACTAAAGGCGTAAACTCCGCCGAAAAAAGCGGAAAAAATACCAAGTTTCAGAAATGTGTTTTTTTTGCTCATATTCTGCTCCTGTCAGGTAATTACGTTTAAATATTGATTAACATTATTAATTTTATCATCTTAAAACTCAGTTGTCAGCCGCAGTATCCCGTTAACAGTTTTTTTACAATTATTTTTGCAAATTGCGTTTCTTTTTTAAATTAATTGGATTATATTAATTGATGTAACGTTAAATTATTTTAGGGGTATTTAAAATGAAAAAGGCAAAGACAGATAACAAAGTTCAGGTTTGTATTGATCGTGACTTTACTATCAGTAAGGTAGACGAGCGTATTTTCGGTTCATTTATCGAGCATTTGGGACGAGCTGTGTATGAAGGTATTTATCAGCCCGGCAATAAGTTTGCAGATAAGAACGGATATCGTAAAGATGTAATGAAACTGATCCAGGAGATCAATGTTCCGATTGTAAGATATCCCGGAGGAAATTTCGTTTCTTCTTTTAACTGGGAAGACAGCGTGGGTCCCAAGAAGGACAGACCTCGCAGAATAGAACTAGCATGGGGCGTTGTTGAGACTAATCAGTTTGGACTTGATGAGTTCATGGATTGGTGTAAAAAATGCGGAACAAAGCCAATGTACGCAGTTAACCTGGGAACAAGAGGAATTGATGATGCCAAGAATGTTGTTGAATACTGCAACGGCAAAGGCGGCACCAAATATGCGGATATGAGAATCAAGAACGGAGCAAAGGATCCTTACGGAATCAAGCTCTGGTGCCTTGGAAATGAGATGGACGGCCCATGGCAGACAGGTCATCTTACAGCTGAGGAATACGGACACAAGGCAGATCTTGCAGGCCAGATCATGAAGCTTGTTGATCCTACTATTGAGACAGTAGCCTGCGGTTCATCAGGTCTCAACATGTCTACCTTTGGTAACTGGGAGAGAACAGTCCTTGAGTGCGGCTACGACAATTTCGATTATCTCTCACTTCACACCTACTACGGAAATGCTGAGCATGACACACCTAATTTCCTTGCCAGCAGCGTAGCTATGGATCAGTTCATCAGCCAGGTAGTCAGCATCTGTGATTATGTTAAGGCTGTTAAGAGAAAGAAAAAGACCATCAATCTCTCATTTGATGAGTGGAATGTATGGTATCACTCCAATGAACAGGATAAGAAGCTTGAGAAGTGGGTTGAGCACCCTCATCAGCTTGAAGATATCTACAACTTCGAGGATGCACTCCTTGTTGGTTCCATGATGATAACAATGCTTCGTCATGCAGACAGAGTAAAGATTGCATGTCTCGCTCAGCTGGTTAACGTTATTGCTCCTATCATGACTTCCGATACAGGAGCATGGAGACAGACTATCTTCTATCCTTACATGCAGGCAAGTCTCTATGGACGCGGAGAGGTTCTTAACACTGTTGTTAAGGTTCCTACCTATGAGTCCAAGCACGGCGATGCTCCTTACGTAGACTGCGTTGTAATTGCTGACGATGAAAATGAGGCAGTTACTCTGTTTGCTGTTAACAAGAACCTTGAAGAGGATTTCGAGCTCACCTGCGACCTTAGGCAGTTTGCTGATTACAAGGTTGTGGAGCACAGCGTTCTTACCCACAGGGATCTTGAGGCTATCAATACAGAGGAAAACCCCGACAATGTAAAGCCTGTGGATGCAACCAAGAATTCAAAGGTTACAAAGGGTATCCTTAACAGCACACTTCCTGCAAGAAGCTGGAATGTAATCCGCCTTGCTAAGTGATAAATATCATTAATTGGTTGATTGGTTAAAAGAGCCGGTACCGGGTGTAGAAAAACACCTTGGTGCCGGTTTTTTTTATAGGAAACGCTCCGCAATAGAAAATTGCCAAAAATATAATTTTACAAAATAGAAACTGTAATTTATAATCTTTTTAACTAAAAACATTGGTTCAAAGGGAGGCATTTTATGGAGTACAGGCTGAATAAAAAGGGGGAACCAATTTCTGTTCTGGGCTACGGGTGTATGAGATTTACCACAAGCGGTCGCGGAATAGATATCGATAAGGCAGAGAAAGAAATAATGAAAGCATATGAAATGGGGGTTAATTATTTCGATACTGCCTACGTTTACACAGGAAGTGAAGCTGCTCTTGGGGAGATTTTGGAGCGAAACGGAATCAGAGAAAAGGTAAATATCGCCACCAAGCTGCCCCAGTACCTTGTGGGAAGCAGTGCTGCACTGGATCGATATTTTGATGAGGAATTAAAGAGACTTCGCACGACTTATGTCGACTACTATCTCATGCATCATATGACAGCCATGAATCAGTGGGACAAGCTTGAGAAGGTTGGCATCAGAGACTGGTTTGATGAAAAGAGAAGGAAAGGTCAGATAAGAAACATAGGATTTTCCTATCACGGAAACACTGAGGATTTCATAGGTATTCTGGATGCCTATGACTGGGACTTCTGCCAGATTCAGTATAACTACGTGGATGAACACACCCAGGCAGGCAGAGAGGGCCTGATGCATGCGGCAAAAAAGGGAGTACCTGTAGTGATCATGGAGCCTCTTCGCGGTGGAAAGCTGGTTAATCTTCTGCCCACCAAGGCCAAGGCCCTTATTGCATCTCAGCCGTCAGGCTATACTCCGGCAGAGTACGGACTAAGATGGCTCTGGAATCAGCCCGAGGTTACCTGCGTTCTTTCCGGAATGAATTCCCTTGAAATGGTTGAAGAAAACTGCAGAATAGCATCCTCTGCTACCGCAGGCTCTTTTACTGAGGATGATTTCAAAGTAATAGATCAGGTAAAAGAGATAATAAAGGAAACAGAGCTCGTTGGCTGTACCGGCTGCAGATACTGCATGCCATGCCCTAAGGGAGTTGATATCCTTGCCCTTTTTAGAAGCTATAACATGACTGCGCTTGACAGTAAGACTGCCGCCAGGTTTGAGTATGCTCAGACTGTGGGACTGAAAAAGGAACCGGCTTTTGCAACACAGTGCATCGGCTGTGGTAAGTGCGAGCAGCACTGCCCCCAGAACATTCCTATCAGGGAAAAAATAAAAGAAGCAGATAAAGCACTGCGGCCTCTGCCCTACAAGGTCGGAATCAACGTTGTCAGAAAATTTATGCTCAGGAAATAAAGAGTCAACTGTCGCTATAAAAAGAGAAATGTAAGGAGAAAACTTAAATGATTATAAGGTCGCAATATAGATGCAGCTTTAAAACAATGACAGATGAGACTACTCTTAATAGCCTTACAGACAGATGCAAAGAAAGAGCAGAAAAGCTTATCGAAGAAGAAAAACTATGTAATGCTTCATTCTACAGATATAAGGATATGGGGTTTCTCTACATTGAGGAGATTACTGACACTGAAAATGGGTCAGTGGATGCTGAGCAATTAATGTCAGACTTAAAGCCCTGTCTTAGGCCCTGGCCGGAAGAAGATGGTGATAGATATTTTGCCCCCATGATAAATGTCTATTATCATCATATTCCCGACGAAGACATTGATAAGTGGGAATACGAGAGAACAACGGATAAGAAGACGCGAGTTGGGCGAGTTGCCTTTGTATATCCGGAGAAGCTTACGTCATATGTAAAGCATCACACGGCAATTGTGGAAGAAGGACTATTAAAGGGCGATAAATACGCTTACATTTCCATGCATGAAAACCTGCTGTTTTCATATTATGAAGAGCCCAGAAATAATGTGAATATAAAAGATCTTGAGGCTGAATCTAAGGCAATAAACGACTGGATGGCCGTAGATCCTGAATCTCATTTTGACAGAGAAAAGGCAAAAGGGAGTAATTTTCTTGTGATCCCATGTCTTTTTTCTGTTGACAGGGTGGAGTGTCCAAAAGGCTGAATCAAAAAAAGTACCGGCAGGAATTACTACTCTTCCACCGCTCTTTGTTCAGAAAGCTACAATTCTCAGGCTCTGAGCCCTTTTGGCTTCCACCCTTTCATTGCCTTCTTCCCCGCCTGGGTTACAGGCTTTATCCACTTGCCCCTGAACAGGTGAACCTGCATCAAAACGTACCTTATCGGTTCGTCCAGGTAGCAGCAGGCAAAAACAAGAAGTGTCGGGAGTTTGAGAACCATGCCTGTTACCCATACAGCCGGGATTACCGTCAGCCACATGAAAGTGATTTCCAGTATTGTTCCATAGGCCGCATCTCCGGCTGCTCTGAAGGTGTCATTTTGTGTCCAGTTGCCCATTCTGATAAATGCAGCCACCGCATATATGCATAGGAATCCGTAGGCAATCCTGAAGCTCTCTCCGCTCATGCCCATAACCGTTAATATCGGCGTGTGGAATATGACAAGCAACAGTACCACGGCTCCGATTACTCCCTGGCACAGATAAACCAGACGCCAGGCCCTTGAGTAGGCCGTATCTATATTTCCTGAGCCGACTTCTTTTCCCACAAGAATTGAGGAGGCATTGGAAAATCCGGCAAAAAAACCTATTACCAATCCCTCGAAGGTTCTGAATATTGCAACTGCTGCAATTGCAGCTTCCGGCTGCCTTCCCAGAACGATATTGATCACCATGTTTCCAAGACCTATCAGTACTTCATTTAAAATGATAGGTGAACACTTCCGGAAATACGCTTTTATAAAACTACTGTCTATTTTGAAATGCTCTTTTACAGCTAGAATATAGGGGTGTCTGTTTTTTACCGCAAAGAACGTTATCATGGCAACATTTACACTCTGTGCAATTAATGTAGCAAGTGCTGCCCCGCGGACCCCCATGGGTTTAAATCCGAGATTTCCGAATATAAAAACCCAATTGAGAAAAATATTGGTAACCACAGCTACTACGGAACCATATAACGGGATTTTTACTCTTTCGGTACATCTAAGGAGGGCAGCCATGGCCATGGACAAAACCATCATGGGATAACCGAAGCCTACTATTTTTAGGTAAGATATGCCTATCTGTCTTATGGACTCCTTATCCGTGTACAGGCTCATAACAAGCTGCGGGAAGCAGGTGGCCATTACACAGAATATAACGGCAACTGTCATCATACAGGACAAAGTCATACCGTACGCTCTGTTGATGCCCTTCTCATCCTTGGCACCCCAGTACTGGGACATGAACAGCATTCCGCCTCCCACAAATCCCCAATATCCGCTGAACATCAGAGATGAAAACTGCGCGCACAGCCCAACGGCACCTACTTCAATCTGCCCGATGGAGGCGATCATCATTGTATCCACCATGGAACCCGTTGTTGTCAAAAGATTTTGCAGCGCCACAGGAACTGCTATTATGGCCACTCTCTTTAAAAAATCGGCCCAGTCGAATCTTCTTTCTTTCATAAAAACCTCTATTACTCCATATCATTCGATGCAAGATCATCAATCATGTCAATACTTAGAATATCATCAATGGATATCGTGGATTTGTCCTGCAAAACAAGAACCCTTGCTACAGGATCTGCTTTTCTGATATTCGATGTGATAGTCACATAAGCTCCTCCCGCCTTTGTTTCATCCGGGACAAAATAAGTTATCTGAGCACAGGGCTTTTCCGCAATGCGCGTATTTATAGCTGCAATCGCCAGATCTAATTCTGCCTTCTTCTCCTCACTCAGTTCAATCTTGGATGAGGTTAATCTGGCAGTCTCTTCTACCGCATCATCATACCCTGTAAGTGCCGCAAAAGGCATGAACTGCGCAGCTCGATTCTCTAAAGGCATTGGAGCATGCTTCTTAGATATTGGCCTATTCAAATTTATGATATCGTCATACTTATTCATTTTAAGTATCCTTCAATAATGAGTTTTAGAAAATCACTGCGCAGACGAAAACAAGCATTTTCGACCGTTCATAGAAGCTGGTTGCCTAGATGATGACATGTTCATGCCTTGTGGCCTCCGATTTGGCGGGCACGGTCCATACCGGTGGCCCCTTCTTCGAAAGAGGTTCCCCGGACGATGGCAGTTTTGCCAAATTTCTTCTGGATTTGGAGAGTTGCCTCCTGAAGCGCCCGCTCCTTGGCATTTTTCCTGGCCTTCTCCTCTTCCTCCTTCTCTTTTTGAGAATAATCCACAAAAAGAGAAAGCTGCTCATAACTGTTACTTTTGGCTTTGACAGCATCTTCTTCAGGGATAACCCCGCAGGCAACAATATTTACCCTTCGTATCAAAAGATCCTCACAAACCTGAGAATCATAGATTTTAAGCGCAGCTTCTATTATGAGACTGCTAAGGCAGGTAAATTCTTCTAGATTCACGCTGCCGTGGGCGTGTCCCGGGACTTCCCGGCCATAGTAGTCCTTTGAAATTGCAGTAGCATATTTTCTCCGGATTTCCGGATCTTTAAGGCTCTCTATGTCATATCCAATGTAGAGAACAATCTGATTCGTGACCTTCTTCTCTTCCATCAGCTGCATGGAAAGAGCTTCCGCCATTTCTTTTACAATTATGCGGCCCTTTTCAAAGGTGTAGGGACAGTGAAGGACCTGCCCCTGACTTAAGCTGTTGTTTTCGGGCTTGTAGTTCTTGATCATTTCCATGGTACAGGGCTCATACCCCCAGGCATGGTCGATCAAAAGCTCTGCATTTATTCCAAAGGTCTTATACAGAAGGTCCTCGTTGTAGAACTCTCTCTCTCCGCCCAGGCTGCATCTTGCGATATCTCCCATGGTATAAAGGCCGATGGCATGAAGTCTTTTGACATAGCCTCTGCCCACCCGCCAGAAATCTGTCAGGGGTTCATGATCCCACAACAGTTTTCTATAGCTCATTTCATCAAGCTCAGCTATGCGGACACCGTTTTCATCGGCATCAACGTGCTTGGCAACTATATCCATGGCTATCTTACACAGGTAAAGATTGGTGCCTATGCCTGCTGTAGCGGTGATTCCGGTTTCTGTCATCACCGCTTTGATCATTTCCCTGGCCAGCTCTCTCGGACTCATTTTGTAGGTGCCAAGATAATTGGTGACATCCATGAATACCTCGTCAATGGAATAGACATGGATATCTTCTGGAGCTATATAGCGAAGATATATCTGATATATTTGTGTACTGATCTCCATATATCTGGACATTCTGGGGACAGCGGCAATGAAATCAAGCTTAAGGCCAGGGTCTTTTGCAAGAGCATCGGCATCGTCCGATTGTCCGGTAAAAACGTGCCCGGGAGCACGCCTCGCCCTCTCATGATTTATATCCTTTACTGCCTGAGTTACTTCAAAGAGCCTTGCTCTTCCGGGAATCCCATATTTTTTCAGAGATGGAGAAACCGCAAGGCAAATAGTCTTTTCGGTCCTGCTCCTGTCAGCTACCACAAGGTTAGTGGTAAGGGGATTTCTTCCCAGATCCTGACATTCCACAGAGGCGTAAAAAGACTTAAGGTCAATTGCGATGTAATAATTTTGACGTGTGTTTTCCGAATTATTGTTCATATACCTATTTTAAACCATACTTGCTATAATAAAAATTGGATTTGTATAAAGAAATCACACAAGGTGGAAAGAAATATGAGAAGAATACTTATAACCAATGATGACGGGATCGAATCCGATGGTATAATGCGACTTGCAAAGACGGCAAAAGAGTTTGGCGAAGTATGGATAATTGCTCCCGAGAGTCAGAGAAGTGCTGCATCCCACAGCATAACCTTAAGACATCCAATAGATATCCATCCCTTTAATTTTCCGGTTGAGGGAGTACATGCCTTTTATTGCAGCGGTACACCGGCTGACTGTGTAAGAGTGGGAAGTCTTAACATAATGCCTCAAAAGCCGGATGTTGTCATGTCAGGTATAAATTTCGGATATAATGTGGCTTCGGACATTCAGTATTCAGCCACAGCGGGGGCTGCCTTTGAGGGAGAATTTCAGGGGTATGTTTCCATCGCTTTTTCTGAAGGAATTAATGGCTGCCATGAGGTGACAGACAAGTATTTAAGGGAATTAATGGAAGAATACATTGATGCTCCTTATGTTCCGGGGCAGATAATCAATATCAATTTTCCTCACTGTAAATTGGAGGAATGTAAGGGAATACTCAGGGACAGAAAGGTTTCCAGAAATTCTTTTTACACTGACAGATACCGCGCAGTCGAGGAATTCTCCAACGGCGGAGTAAGCCTTATGGTGGATGGCATATATGAGCCTAAGACAGAGGAAGGAACCGATTACGGAGCTGTTCTCGATAACTACGTATCTGTGGGATACGTGCGCAATATTTGCGGATGATGTAAACTGCACATTTTTCGCGGTCTTTGTGAATATTCAAGGACAGAAATTGAATATGGAGGGGAATATGAAAAAGAGATTGTTATCGTTTTTATTGGCAATGACTATGGTTATTTCCGGGTGCGGAGCCGGTAAAACAAGTAATGACGCGGACACTAAGAATGAAGAGGGTAAACAGGTCGAAGATACCGAAAAGACTTCGGATGACAAAACACCGGATAATAGCGAAGCCTCCCGGGAAAATACAGTAAATGAGAGTAATATACAGGATACTGCGCAGGAAACATCCGCATCAGCTTATGACGGGCCCGAGGTTATTAATATTTCACTATTGGGGAATTCAGAGGAAAAATACTATGATGACAAGCTGGTTCCTTCTGTAGAGCCCTATAGCGTAAAAGCGGATTTTTCAAATGTATCCTTCGAAGACGATTTCAAATACATTTTTTATGAAAGTGAAGATTCGGATGAGCTGAGACAGGCTCTTATAGATAACAATTTTGCTGTTACTCAGTGGGGGAACAATGAGTTCTTTGATGTCTACGAAGGCAACAGATATGTGATGTTCCCAAGCTTTGTCACAGTAGATTCCCTGATGCATACCTATCATCTGTATTTTGCTCACCTCATGAAAAAGAGTGAGAAGAACTATCTTTCAAAGGAGCTGAAGGCATTAAGCAGCGAAATGCTCTCTGAATCCATAAGGCAGTATGACCTGCTGAAAGGAAGCGACTGGGAAGAGGCAGCACTTAGAAATCTGGCATTTTTCTATATTGGAAATATGCTTCAGAATGAAAGTCCGGCATTTCCGGTTTCAGACGGAGAACTGGAGAAATTATGCCGGAATGAATACGATAAGATAATGGCAGCCCAGGGTATAGATGTATGCGGACTTACCGGATTAAACGAGGACTACACCCAGTACAAGCCAAGGGGATACTATGAGGGCGATGATGAGCTTGAGCAGTATTTCAGGGCAATGATGTGGTATGGAAGGATCGCCTTTAAACTTGAAGACGAAGATACCGTAAAAAGTGCGGTTCTTCAGACTCTGGCCACTTCAAAATCCTTCAACAGATGGGGAAGAATTTATTCGGTAACCAGCTTTTTTGCAGGATCATCGGACGATCCCGGATATATTGAGATGAATGAGATTATCTCCGATATTTACGGCAGTAATGCAGAAGCTGAAAAGCTTACGGACAAAGCCTCTTTGGATAAGGTTATGCAAAGAGTAAAAGAGCTTAAGTTACCCCAGATCAATTCAATTCCTGTGTACGAGGGTGAGGAGCATTTAATTCCTTCCTACAGATTTATGGGTCAGAGATTTACCATAGATGCAGCAATTATGCAAAGACTGGTGTATAGTTACGTAAAAGAAGATTCTAACGGAGAAAGAAGATATCTTCCGGACACTCTTGACTGCGCAGCAGCTTTGGGAAGTGAGACCGCGCTGAATATTCTTACAAAGCAGGGAGATACAGACTATTTGAATTATACGGATAATCTGACTTTGGCAAAGGCACACTTTGACAATGATGACCCAAAGCTTTGGAATGCAAGCTTATATGCCGGGTGGCTGAATACCCTGAGACCTCTTTTGGAGGAAAAAGGTGAAGGCTATCCTTCCTATATGACCTCTGAGGAATGGACAAAAAAGAACCTGGAAACCTTCGCCGGATCCTACGCGGAGCTTAAACACGATACTATTCTCTATGCAAAGCAGCTCATGGCTGAAATGGGCGGAGGAGATATGGATCCTTTGGATGACAGAGGCTACGTTGATCCGCAGCCCGTCGTCTACAGCAGATTTGCCGCACTTTCCAATGGGACAAAGATAGGACTTGAAGGCCTGGAAATGATAGACGATCAGGGAAAAGAGGACCTTGAGAGATTATCGGAGATTGCGCTGACACTTCTGTCAATTTCCGAAAAGGAGCTTAAGAACGAAAAGCTTACTGATGAGGATTATGAATTCATCAGGTGCTATGGCGGAAATCTTGAGCATTTCTGGTATGAAGCCAACAAGGATTATTCTGAGGACGGCCTTTCCGACAGCTATCAGGCACCTTGTCCCATAATTGCGGATATTGCCACAGATCCCAACGGAACTGTTCTTGAAGTTGGAACAGGTAAGGCAAATACAATGTATGTTGTGTTCCCGATAGATGGTGAATTACACATCGGAAGAGGAAGCGTATACAGCTTTTATCAGTTTACAATGCCTATGACGGATAGGCTTACAGATTCAGAGTGGAGAAACATGTTGTCCGGAGGATACATGGATGACAACTGGAACTGGGTTGAGTCAGAGGAAAGGGTGCCGGATAAGCCTGAATGGACAATGAGCTACAGAATCGGAAACTAATAAAGAAAAAACTTACATGGCTACTGCTGTTCTTAGGAACGGCGGTAGCTATTTGTGTTGCATGCATCTTTATTTTTGCAAAAAGAGTTCCCTTCTGGACAGAATGGCAGGAAAAGACAATCCATACAGATGAATATGGATTATCTGCTTATGATCTGACCCTCAAAAACAAAAGATTTACTATTTCCGATGCTGGAGGAAGAACTGTTTATACCTCGGAGAAAGAATTCCTTATTCAGGACATTCTTTTGTCGGATATAGATGAAAATGGCGATGCGGAGCTTGTAGCATTGGTCTGGAAGAAAGGTAAATTCGGAAATCACAAGCCCTTTTGGATAAAGACGGATGAAAAAAGCTATTCCCAGCATGTTTTTGTATATGATCTGGACAAAGACGGAAGCGTCAGACAAAAGTGGTTTGCCTCGGAAATCGGTATGGAAGTGAGCCGCATGAAGCTTATGGAAAAAAATAACACCATTGTACTCACAGAGACAAAAGACGGAAGGAATCTGCTGTGGAAATGGGACAGCTTTGGCCTTAAGAATATTGATAATGAGGTTTCTTTTGTGGCCTTTGGGGACAACATAATCCACGAAGAGATTATAGAGTATGCAAAAAATCACGAGAAGGGCAACTATGATTTTCTCTATAAACCCTATAAAAAGGAAATAGAGAGCGCTGACATAGCGGCAGTCAATGCGGAGACTGTACTGGTGGATGCTGACAATATGGTAAGCGGATATCCCTTGTTCGGTTCTCCGAAAAAGGTGGGAGAAGCACTGATTGATGCGGGCTTTGACATTTTTGCCTGTGCAAACAATCACGTTCTTGATAAAGGCATTGGAGCACTGGAGTACACTCGAGGTTTTTACTTGGATAACGGAGCATTGCCCATAGGAATTCAGGAAAGTAAAGAGAATGAGTACAGACCTTATGAACTCATAGCAAGAAACGGCATCACTTTCGCACTTTTTTCCTACACCTACGGAACCAACGTGGGAAATACATCAGCCAAATATCCCTGCATGATACACTATCTGCCGGAGAATGAGGAACAAGAACTTGAATTGATAAATGATCTTAAGAGAAGCAGGAAAGAAGCAGATATTATTGTGGCTTTCGTTCATTGGGGAAATGAGTATGACAAAGAAATAAGCCCGCAGCAGAGGCACTTCGCCAAGCTTTTTGCAAAAGGGGGCGCGGACATTGTTATCGGAAGTCATCCCCATGTTGTGCAGGATATGGAAACACTGATAAGACCTGACGGAGGGGAAATGACTGTATATTATTCCCTCGGAAACTTCAGGGCTTATCAGGGACTAAGTGAAGACACAAAAGAGGGAGCCATGGCAGATATTACTGTGTGGCACACCTATGACGGAGTAAAGGTAAAAAATTGTGATATCAGGATGATAGATGCATACTGGAGGAGTAAAAATCATTAATAAAATATAAAAAAACTATTAAAAAATGCAAAAAATGACTATCGAGTAGCATTTTTTGATAAGCACTTTGGGCAAAAATACTAAATAATATATCTTAGCGTAATTGTGCATGTGGGAAATGCACAAAAGTAGTTGTCTTTTTTATAGGAGGAAAAGGTATGCACAAAAGATGGTTGGGGTTATCATCGATGCTGATGGCCGGAATGATGTCTGTTTCCACTATCGGCACAGGCGTAGCACAGGTCTATGCCGCAGAAGGTCCTGAAACTGTTCTTGTAGTAAATGACAAGGCAGCTTCAGAGGAAGAAATTTCAATTGAATATGCTTCGGAAGATGCAGAAGAGACAGGTTCTGAGGACGAGACAATTGAAATTGTTGATGAAGAAAAAGAGGTAGAGAAAAAGGAAGAGGAACCGGAAGTTGCTATTGAGAACGGCATGGTATTCTTTGACAGATGGAATCAGGGCTCAACTTTTTCCAATAACCTTCAGTTCCAGAAACAGTATCAGGAGTATTGCTATGACCTGGGAGAGGCCGTTGCGGTTGACAACATTAACAGCATCACAGTAAAGGTTTCCAATCAGGAAAATAACATATGCATTAAGCTTTATGACTCTTCCATGACTGAGAAATATGCAAACTACGGATGTAGCGGCAGCGGTGAATACGTTGTTGTTCCTACACATGACACAGATGTTAAATACATCGGCATTATGTCTATGCCGGCTGATGAAGCAGCTTATCCATACGGAATTACCATTGATGATGTGGTAGTTGATAAAAAGGAAGCTGTTGAAGTAAATTACGAGGAGACTCTTGTTTTTGAAGGCGATAATCTCAAGTTCACAGAGCGCTGGGAAGGCGCAGCTGTAGATGGCACCGTTCTTGAGTATGACAGAGAGTGGAGAGAATATTATCTTTCTCTTGGACAGGAAATTGCCGGCGATGCAATCAAGTCCATCAAGTTTACCTTTGCAGAGGCAACCAAGAACCTTTGCTTCAAGGTATATGGCGGCGGAGCAGAACTGACTCAGGTTTATGGTCAGAGCGGCAGATCAGTTTATACATATACTCCTGCAACAGTTGACAATGTTGATGAAATCGCCATCATGGCAATGAACGATCAGGACTTCCCATTCTCCGTTACAGTTGAGAAGATTGAAGTTGTAGTAGACACTACTCCTGCATCAGAGAAGCCTGAGGCAGGCGTTGAGTATGATATTGTAGACCTTCGTGATCCTGTTGAAGCTCTTATGGGTGAGGATTTCATCATCGGAACAGCTGTAAGCTATGACGAGTTCCGTGATGCCAACGATCTTGCTCTTACAACAAAGCACTTCAACGGTGTAACACTTGGTAACGAGCTTAAGCCTGATGCAATGCTCAAGAAGGGTGCAGCAATTGTTAAGAAAGAACTCAATGGCGAAGAGATCGACTTCCCCGAGCTTGATTTCACAACACCTGAGGGACGTCTTGATTACTTCCTTGACTGGAACAACGAGCATCCTGAAAAGAAGATCAGAGTAAGAGGTCACGTTCTTGTATGGCACTCACAGACTCCT
>JAEEGL012750752.1_pt1 | contig 31863 bp, 14 predicted proteins | sample 9134231 | NCBI WGS metagenome assembly JAEEGL01 (sample SAMN16246548, study PRJNA631951) | gut metagenome | biome: gut microbiome; feature: rumen; material: fiber-attached | host: Bos | place: Iran: Karaj | collected 2018-10 | reverse complement strand
GGTCAATCTCGGCCAGGTGGAGCAGATTGTCTCACGTTCCGGCTCCACCCAGCTGCTCATCAAGCACTGCCACGAATCGCTCCCCGTCTCGCGCAGCAACATGGCCCAAGTCAAGGCTGCGATTAAGCGAGGGGAAAACTGAGCTTGCTCCTGTTTTCCCGAGCGCGAGCAGCCTCGAACGCAGTTCAAGGCTGCGATTAAGCGAGGGGAAAACTGAGCTTGCTCCTGTTTTCCCGAGCGTGAGCAGCGTCGAACGCAGTTCAAGGCTGCGATTAAGCGAGTGGAGAACTGAGCTTGCTCATCTTTTTTAAAAACGGTTTTATCGGATTGTGATTATCCGCAAATAAATGCAAATGACGCTTTCAGCGTCAGGAATTTTCTAACTACGCGACCAATTTTCAACCGCAACCGAGCAGGTCGAAGTAATCTCCTTGTACGATTCGTGCACTGTAGGGGCAGACCTTGTGTCTGCCCGCATCAGCAAAACTTACTCTTTACGCTTGCTGACGGAGACAAGCTCTGTCCCCTACGGCAGGTCGTTCTCGGCGCAACTTGCATTATCACTGATTCCTCTACCTCCGTTTTTCTCGTTTTATTTGTTGTACTCTTTAATAAGGGGAAAAAAATAATTGAAAGTATTTGTCAATTTCAATGAAAACCATTACCTTTGCAAAAAAATAAAGACCAATGGCCAAATACATTCGAACACTAACCGTTTATTACAACACAAAGATAAGCCACAAAGAAATATCGTTGTTCCGTGGTGCTGTGATAAAGAGCCTTGGCGACAAAGTCAATCTACTCTATCACAATCATATGGGAGACGATAAGTATCGCTATTCTTATCCCCTCATTCAGTATAAGTGCCTAAACGGAAATGCTGCCATAACCTGCGTGGAAGAAGGAGTGAATATGATTGGGCAGTTTCTGAGTAACGCATCTGAAACTATGATGTTGGGGGAACGCGAAGCGAAATATGATGTTGAAAGAGTGCAACCTTCAAAAACGCTTGTACAGATTTGGAAAAAGCCTTTTTCGTACCATCTGCATCGCTGGCTACCTCTGAATCCCAAGAACTATCATCTTTATCAAACCAATGAACTTCCTGATGAAAGGAAAAAATTACTTTCCAATATCTTGAAAGGTAATTTGTTGTCCATGCTGAAAGGATTAGGCATATTTCTTGAAGAAGAACTTTATGTAGAAATAACTCAACTGAGTGATTCTTATATTATATATAATAAAGGTATAGCTTTAATGGCTTTCAATGCCGATTTTAAATGCAACCTGTCTATTCCCAACAATTTAGGCATTGGCAAGAATGCTAGTGTCGGGTGTGGCATAATACGTGAAAAGAAAACTGATAGAGAAAAACCACAAGAAGATGGAAACGTATAAACAACTATTTGTCGGAGGTGACTTGTCTGGTATTCAGAAGTTCCTCTATAACATTTCTTCAAAGCATGCGGCTGTCAGTCTGAAAGGACGGTCGAGTTATTTGCGTGAGTATACGGAAGAAGTTTGCAATAAACTCGTTACTGCCGCGAAACAGGCTGGTGCTACTTCTGTTGATGTGATTTACTGCTCGGGGGGTAAGTTTTATTTCCTGACCGACAATAGCAGTCAAATTATGGAGGCTATTGACTATTGTGCCAAAACTGTGAAGCAGGAACTATGGAAAGAGCACTTAGGCCAGTTGGGAATGAACATCAGCTATGTGGCATTTACCGAGAATGCCAATGGTACAGTGAACACCAATAATAAGACTAATCAGAAGCCTGGCGATCTTTGGCGTACCGTCAACAATGAGTTCGCCTGCCAAAAAAACCAGAAGTTCAAAGAAATTATCACGTCCCAGTTTGAACAGTTTTTCAAACCGATTGAGGTTGGTGGCTTGGTCAAGGTTTGTGCTATTACAGGTGTTGAATCGGCTGATTGCGTGAAACTTGACAAAGATAATGACCACGATGAAGAACTCTATGTGTTGCCATCAGTCAGGAAGCAGATTATAAAAGGACGACAACTGCGAAATGATCAAGGATTCAAGACCTTTGAAGAGTATGCCGGCAACACCTATCTTGGGATACTGCGAATGGATGTCGACGGATTGGGCAAACGCTTCATTGAGGGCTTTGATTCCATAGCACAATATCGGGCCTTTTCCAATAGACTTGTCGTTTTCTTTGAGAAAGAGGTTGAAAACATGCAGCATGATCCAGAATTCAGACCATATCTTAATATTATATATGCAGGAGGTGACGACCTGTTTATCATTGGCCGTTGGGATAAGGTGATAGACTTTGCTGAACGCATTCATAAGGAAACACTAAACAATTTCGAAGCCGACGGCATCAGTATTTCGGGAGGCATGGCAGTGGTAAGGCCTAAATTTCCTATAGCAAAAGCTGCTGAATTGGCAGGTGAGGCTGAAGAGGCTGCTAAGCATTTCCGCGATGGGCAAAAGAATGCCTTCCACTTCTTAGGCATGACCGTTTCGTGGGATAAAGAATTTGATTATGTCAAAAGCTTCAAGCACGAATTTGTTGACATGATTACAACCTATGGCCTCAGTAAAAGCATTCTCCATAAGATAATGCTTTATGCCTCGATGGCTGCATTAAACAAAATACGCAGAAAGAAAGGGCTGGTAGAAGACTTCAGTTATATGTGGCACATAAGTTACTATATGACTCGCTATATGGAACGGTATAAATCAAACGAGGTGGTTCGTAACTTCTGTCGCAACCTGCGTGATAGAGAGTTGGTGGCTAATAATGGACGCAATCTGGAGCTTATTAGCTTGGCAGCACGTTGGGCCGAATTATTATTGAGAGATCAAAACAAATAACAATTAAAATAATGAATAATTATGAGTTGGAATAGGAACGACCTGATTTCCGAAAGGGAAATCCAAGAAAAAGTAACCGACGTAACTGTTCGGTTTGCCGAGAGATTTGGCTATTATCTGGCCACGAAAGAAGACAATGCGGACCCCTTGACGACAAGCCAGCTGAGAAAATTCTTCGGTGAGGTGAAGCGTCAGCAGATGACGGGCTACAACGAGACATCTTTCGTCATGCTAAAGCCGAAATTAGCATATGCTGTTGGCAGAGCTAAAAGTGGCAAGCGTAAGGATGCAAAGATTGAGGATTTCTATCTTGTCCTGTCTGATGCCATTGACAAGGTTGGCAGGAGCCAAGACAAGCAGAAGGCTTTTAAGAACTTTATCACCATTTTTGAGGCTATTGTCGCCTATCATAAAGTAGCAGAGAAAAAATAAAAACAACCCCTTTATTAATCAAGATTATGGAAAAGTTAGTAAAGAAAATCAAGATAAATACCACCATTACCCTTATTTCTGGTCTTCACATCGGTGGTAGCAGCGAGAATGTTGAAATCGGAGGTATTGACAATCCTGTCATCAAACTGGCAACGAAAGGCAATCAGCCCTATATTCCCGGCAGTTCACTAAAAGGCAAGATGCGTTGTTTGCTTGAGCAGACTGCAGGTGCTCCCAACGTGGGGTTGAACCCAGCAGTGAACAATTTGTTTGGCATTACAGAAAACTGTCGGCTAAACATCAGCGAAAACCGTCCTTCGAAAGTTATCGTCAGAGACGCCATGCTCAGTGAAGACTCTGCCAAAGTATTGCGTGGCTGTGACAATCTGGATATGCCTTACACAGAAGGTAAATGGGAAAACGTCATCGACCGTGTCAAGGGTGTAGCAGAGCACCCCCGTCAGTCGGAGCGTGTTCCTGCAGGGGCCGTGTTCAATGCTGAATTTGTTATCAACGTATGGGACGATGACAACGAAGCAGAGTTGATGGGTTTGTTTGAAAGAGGACTTCGCCTGCTCGAAAACGACTATCTGGGTGGGAGTGGTTCTCGTGGCTATGGTCAAATTAAGTTTGGAGACTTGCATAAAACGGAGATTTCTGAAGAGAACAACTGGAGAGCATAACCAACGAACGCTTATTTATGGCAATATTCAATATATATAAATTGCATTTTTCCTCTCCTCTGCATATCAGTGACCAGCGTGATGACGGCAGTATCAGTATGAAAACCATTCAGTCTGATACACTCTACGCCGCCCTGACTTCTTGTTTGGCAAAGACCGGCCAGGAGATACCTGCCGATGGCGACTTGGGGTTCACGCTTAGTAGCATGTTCCCTTACTATCAGGAGAAAGATGACAGTTCGCCCATCTATTTTCTGCCCTTGCCTTTCCAGACGCGTTTGCCCCAACTGAAAGATGTGTCAAAGGCCAAGACCGTGAAAAAGATCCGATGGGTGGATAGCGACCTCTATGCTTCAGTACTCCAAGGCAAGCAGTTTTTCGATGGTACCGACGAGAATTATGCAAACATTCATGATTCCTATCTCACGGCAAGGGCATTTCCTGTCGAAGAGGATTTCATTCAGTCAGACGTGGCGCAGCGCGTGTTTTTAGAAAGCAGGACAGGACAGAAAGATGCGCTACCCTATTATGTAGACCGAATCACCTTCCAAGACAAGTCAGGACTCTATTTCATGGCTACTGGTCAAGTGGAACTTCTTAACAAGGCATTAGCTTTGCTTGCGCAGGAAGGTATAGGTACTGACCGCCACGTAGGCTTTGGCTGCTTTGATTTTACTACTGATACACTCACTATTGAAACGCCTCAGGAGGCTGAACACCAAGTGGCTCTATCGATACTGATACCCGAATCGGAAGACCAAATGCAACAGTTGCTGTCATCAGACTTGGTAGCCTATGATTTTGCACGCCGCGGTGGATGGATTACCACCTATCCATATAACACGTTTCGTAAGAATGCGATTTATGCTTTCCTTCCAGGATCAGTATTCTGCCGTACGAATAATCCAAATGGGGTAGGGCGCATTGTTGACTTGTCGCCTAAGATTGAAGCAAAGTCACACATTCATCCCATTTGGAGAAACGGAAAATCTCTGACGCTTCCTATAAAATTGAATTGAGCAATATGAAGAAATACCACATAGAGATGGAAGTGGTCACACCGCTCTCCGTCGGAGCGGGCAACGACAACGAATGGATGCCAGGTGCAGACTTTGTACAAAAAGAAGACAAAGTCTACGTACTGGATATTCATAAAGCGATGGCCCAAGGCGTTGACATTGAGGCTTTGTCAAATCTTTTTGTCAGGTCTGATGAAAAGGGGATTTGCAAGTTGTTAGGTAACAAACTGGAGAATTGTTCAAGGTATGTGTTCAAGAAACCTGCATCAACCAGCAATTCCATCAAGGCATTCCTGCGCACTCAACTCTACGATTTGCCCGTCGTGGCAGGAAGTTCGCTCAAAGGTTCAGTTCGTTCAGCCTTGTTCAAAAGTTTTCGTTCACCCAATGAGACAGACAACGTGTCCGTTTTCGGAACGATGAACAATGGTACGGACTATATGCGTTTTGTCCACGTCTCTGACTTTGAAATGCCGTCTACCATATTAGTTAATACCAAGTTGTTCAACTTGCGGCGAGAGAATGGTGAATGGCAAGGAGGATGGAAACATAAACGTGAAATGACAACAGCCAATTACAGTTCCGACGGTTTCAATACTTTGTATGAATGTGTTGAGCCAGGGGAAAAAGGCTACGGTAGCATCGTATTGGAAGATAGCGCATACAATTTGCTAATCAACACTGCTGAAATCAGCCATCCTGAAAAGAAGACCCGTCTCATGGCAAATGGCATACGAGAGTTGTTCCATATCATTAATGATGCCACTCGCAGTTATCTGCAAAAGGAGCAACACTTCTTTGAAAGATATCGTGCCGAACGTACGGAAGAACTCATTGATTGCATTGAAAAACTGATTTCAATGATTCCCGATGATGATTCCTCATGCCTCATCAAGATGTCGGCTGGCGTTGGCTACCACTCCATCATTGGCGACTGGAAGTACACCGACTATACCGCGACGGGAGAATGGGAGAGTGGCAAAAATGTGGGAAAGCATAAATACAAATCAAGGAAGACGGCAGAATACAAAGGAAGGCTCATGCTAATGGGATTTGTTAAGCTCAGTTGCTTGAGTGGAAGTGATGCCGATAGTATCGCAGGAGAACTGCAAGAGGAACACCAAGAGATTATTGATAATATCATGACCCCAATTCTTGAGCGTGAGAAAGCCCGACTGGAGGCTGAGGCTGAGGAAAGGCTGAGACTTGAAATGCGTGCCGCCGAGGAGAGACGTAAGGATACTTACCTGCAATTGATGCAGAATGCAAAGACACTATTTGACGAAAACCGCTGGAACGATGCCATTGCCAAGGCTCAGGAAGCGGCAGCAGTTTGTCCTGAATCCACAGAGCATATCCCCTTCATTGAACAATGTAACAAAGCAAAGGATATAGCGGATTACGAAACCGAACAAAAGGATAAAGATAAGGCTCTCTTCCAAAAAGAACTGTCTTTTGTCCTACAAGGTAAGACATCTGTAGGCAACATCATTGGCACTACGGCTAAATGGCTAAAATACAATCACACATTTGGCGAGTGTGAGCTTCAGGTGTTAACTGATTGTTTAAAAGGAATGCCGACAAAAGAAATAAAAAAGAAACGGAAAGATTTGGAAAAAGCCATTCAACAAGAATGGGCAAATAAGGTACTGATTGCATTAGGAATCCAATAAAAAGCGAACAAGTATGCCACGCAAGGTTTTTATCTCGTTCTTGGGAACCAACAACTACGTGTTGTGCAAATATCATATAAATGGTGAAGATTCCAAACCTGTGCGCTTTGTGCAGGAGGCCTTGATAGGGCATTTATGCAAAGACTGGACAGCCGACGACAGAATCCTTATCTTCTGCACCTCCAAGGAGACAACTGGTGAGAATGGGTCGAAGGAGATTAACTGGCTTGACAATGGGCAAGCCAGGATTTCCGACGACTCTGAGAAGATAGGACTGGAGCACCGGCTGCAGGACTTAAAAGCCCACATGGGGTTGATGCCCCCCGTCGAGCAGGTCGACATCGAGGCCGGTTTCTCGGAAGATGAAATCTGGAGCATTTTCAATACGGTCTACAGTAAGCTGAAGCCAAACGACGAAATCTACTTCGATGTCACCCATGCTTTCCGCTCCATCCCGCTCTTCTCCATCGTGTTGTTCAACTACTCTAAGTTCATGATGGGCACCCGGCTGGTGACAATCCTTTATGGTGCATTCGAGAAATTAGGGCCGGCCTTCAAGGTGAAAGAACTGCCTGTCGAGCAAAGGGTAGCCCCTGTCATTGACCTGACAAATATTGCCCGTCTGCAGGAGTACAATCAGATTGCCAGCGGGCTGAAGGAGTTTGGAAAGGTGAAGAGGTTGAAGGATGCCATCACCACTGAACTGGAGACGAGTCCTGATCAGGCTATCCACGACCTGTGCAAGTCCATATCCCAATTGGATGAATATATCGCGACAATTGACCTGAGAGAGATCAAGAGCGGGAAATTCATTTCCACTTTCAGGAATAACTACAAGAATGTCAAGAAACGCCGAATAATGGCCAGCCCTATCAAGAATATACTTGATGAACTTTACAGAGAGACCGAAGATTTTGTCACCCGGGATGACTATCGCAACATTGAGGTGGCCATCAACTGGACTATCAAGCACGACATGCTGATGCAGGCATATCCGCTGGCTGCCGAATATGTCATTCTGCGTGCTTCCGATATGTTTAGAGATGTCAAACCCGCCAAACTGTCGTCAAAAAGATTCAGAGTGTTCGTGTCCTCTATTCTCGGAATGCCCGATGAAGACTATCTGGGCAGAAACTGGAAAGATGAGTTGAGCGAATATCCAGATGTCGCAGACCAGATAGCCGACGACTTCTTAACAAAGGAGCTACGGCCTCTTTACGACACGATAAGGAAGTCGCGCAATTCGCTGGCCCACGGAAATGGTTCCATCAAGTACGAGGAGCTGAGGAAAGGCATTCCACATATTGTTGATTGCATCCAATACCTCAATGCAGGCTACGAGCAATATCCTTCTACAAAACAAATACTCAAGGATATCCATGCAACAGAGTGACATTGCCAGCATCAAGCTGACCACCAGCCAGGATAAAGTGCTGAAGCAGATTCTTGACTTTGTCAACATCTCCAAGGACAGGGTGTTCATCCTCAAAGGCTATGCCGGAACGGGCAAGACCACGCTCATGCGGTTTCTCATCAAGGCTCTGGCCGAAAAAGGGAAGCACTATCGACTGCTGGCCTCCACAGGCCGCGCTGCCAAGGTGCTGGCCAACCTGTCGGAAGCCAACGGGCAGACGTCCACCATCCACTCAATGGTCTATTCCTTCAATGGACTCAACAAAGAGTTCGAGGAAAAAGAGGAGCCGAAGGTGGACAAGGACGGCCAACTGTTTCTGGTCTTCGAACCTTCCAAGTTGGACGAGAAATCAAGCCCGGAAACCGTCTACATTGTCGACGAGGCCTCTATGGTGTCCGACGTCGTCACCAAGGATGTCACACAGGCCAAGTTTGGCGACGGCCGGCTTCTGAAAGACTTGCTCAGCTACGACCAGCGTTCTGGCAGCAAGTTCCTTTTCGTGGGCGACCCTTGTCAGCTGCCCCCTATTGAGCAGTATTATTCTCCTGCCCTGATGAAAGACTATTTCCGTCAGCAGTTTGGGGTGACAGCCCAGGAAGCCCAGCTCACGGAGATTATGCGACAACAGGGCGTCAGCGGCATTGTGGATGCCTCCAAGCAAATCCGCAGCCTTTACAACTCCGCTCCCGAGAACAGTCAAGTATATGGTTTCCAAAAGCTGTGGGGATTCCTGCCGTTCCGGCGTTACAGGGACATCCTGCTTCACCCCAATCTTGAGTCGATGCTCAACGACTATGTGTCGAAGGTGAAGTCTTCTGGCCTGAACAGTGCTGTTTGTATCTGCCGCAGTAACAGAGCGTGCAGCCAGCTGTCAGAGATGATTCGCCACAAGCTGGGCTATACCGACAGTCGCATCCAACAAGGAGATTTGCTGATGGTCATCCAGAACAATATGCCTACAGGACTGATGAACGGCGATATGGTGACCGTCGAAAGCATTTCTCAGCAGACCACCACCCGTGCCCAGCTGACATTCCGTCAGGTGAAGGTGAAGGAGCTGTTCACTGGCAAGACCTACTCCACCCTGCTCATCGAGGATATTGCCTACCAAGGCCGACTGAATCTTGACAGTAGGCAACAACAGGCATTGTTCGTCGATTTCATCTACAGGATGAAGGACAAGGGTATCACCCAGAAGCAAAAGAAAGCGTTCTACGATGCTATGTTCTGCGACCCCTATCTCAATGCCCTGCGCTGCGTCTTTGGCTATGCCATCACCTGCCACAAGTCGCAGGGCGGCGAATGGGAGGAGGTCTATGTGCATGTGCCTCGCAACATCACCCTCAACCCGACGAAGGAAACCTATCAGTGGGTCTACACCTCAATGACCCGTGCGAGGAAGACGCTGCACATGATTGACGATTTCTACATTAAATAGTTGCCCTATGTTCATCAACCTGACCAACCATCCATCTGTGACCTGGAATGAGGAGCAACGCAAGGCTGCCGAAGTATATGGCGAGATTGTTGACATTCCTTTCCCCTTGGTAGGCGAACATGCCACAGAAGCTGAAATAAAGCAGTTGGCCGACAAATACGTTGCTCTTGTCATGAGCAAGGGGAAGGCTGGGGAATTGACCGTTCATGTCATGGGCGAGCAGACCTTTTGCTACGCACTCATAGCTAAACTACAGGAAAAAGGTGTTCGTTGCATCGCTTCGTGCACAGCCCACGATACTTTTGTCAACGACAAAGGCCAGAAAGTGTCCACTTTCCATTTCGCCCGTTTCCGAGAGTATGTGCCGCCAAGGGCATTGCGATGGTGGGTAAATTTGAGAGCCAAGATGAGAGACTTCTTCAACGGTCTTTCACAAAAAGAGTCGTTTTGCTGGTTAGCTTTGGCGCTGGTTTTGATTGCTGAAGTCCTTGGTGCCGTTTATCAGCAGACCGCATGTCCTGCTGCGTTGGTGGCGGTTGGCATAATCGCATTATCCCTGCTGATCATTTGGTGTCTTTCTGTCAAAGTCTTCGGACACAAATTCGGCATTCGCTTCACCATTGTCAGCAAGCTGCTTGCCAATGCCATTGCTCCCACACCGTTAGGAACCCTCTATTTGCTGGCATTTGTCATTCATGTCGGTTGGCTGACGAATGCTGTTCTTGGATTGTTTACAGAGCGGGGGGCTGATTTTTGTCAGGTGGCATTTGCCACCTTGGTTTGTGCCGCAGGTTTGTTCTTCCTCATCATATTCTTCCCCAGTGGCAAAGAGGAGAAGTCTGACCATCCCCAAAAGGTGTTTATTTCAGGCATTTCTGCCATTAACTTCAAAATACTCAATTTCACCCCTATGGTTAGAATGCTGCAACTGACCGAAGATAAAGAAGACACATGCAAGCTTTATTTCCTTCATAGCGACTGGTATTTTGACAAGGTCTATGAAAATAAGATGACCAGCAATTTGTCTTCTTATTATGAATGGGCACTGCAGCAACTACCTGATGATGGATGCAAGGATAGGATGCGAAAAAGGATGGAGGAGTCAAAAGACGTCACGGAGAGACTGAAAGTACTCATAAAAATGTTGGCGATGGTGGAGTTCCCCCAAAAGACGTGGATTGAGACTGGGCTGACGGTTGAGTGCTCCCCGAAAAGTGACTATAACAATATCAGCAAGTGCTTTGATGTGATGAGTGAGGTGGTAAACAACAACGATGATTCTAAGCATGTGTTGTATTTCAACTTGTCTCCTGGAACAGCAAACGTAAGTGCGCTTATGACGCTGTTGGCAATAGATGGAGACAGGAGCCTCTACTATTATATTTCGGAAAACGACCCAGAGAAAGTTAGGTCAATAACGGAGGAGGAGAAGCGCTCTCGACTTATACCGGTCGACAAGAAAGGAATTCCTCTTCAGGCACTCCTATCACAAGCTTTGGAGACGGTAAGCTGAACTATTTATGAACGTGCGTTCTTTGACATGTTGACACAACCCTAATGGATAAAACAGTACTGAAAGAGCCGAGAAAGGAGATGGGTTGTTGAGTCAATGAGGCATTCCATTCTATTAGGACTAAGATATGTAGATAGGGCAGACTCAAATGATTTGTGGTTTCTTTTTGCCTGCTACGCAACATGATTTTCCATGAATGACACGCGAATGTTCAAAATTATTATTCATGAGTAATTCATGTCCATTCGTGGGCATTTATGTAGCGCCGCAGGCATATTCATTAGACCAATCATTTCTCGATGATGCCTATGTGTATGTGTTCACCAAAAACATTTGCGAAAAAATGGGTTTTCGCAAATGGCTCTTTTCGAGGGTTTTAGCGTTTTTGGCGATTTTGGGATGCTCGTAAAAAGTTCGCAAATGTATTTTTTGGGGAAAAAGCTTGCGACATTTGCGAAAAATGAGTACTTTTGCACACGATAAAATGGCGGTTTCGCGAGGGTGTTTTTCGCAAGAGGCCGATTCCTGAAGTTTTCGCAAATCATTTGCGAACTTTTTTGGATTCGCATTTGGCTGATAGACAGCATAGTGGGAGTTTTGAGCGCAAGAATTTCCGGCATTTGACATCTAAATAAGGGGACATTTGCGAATTTTTCGGGCACGAGTGCCTAAGTGGTTGAGCAATAAAAGGATGAACGAAAGTCACGGATGAACAGTTTTTTCAGAATACTGATAAATAGGACTGTTCTATCCGCATTCCATTAGAACAAGGATTAAGACGCCTTGGCGGCCTCCGTGTCCTGCTGGCCCAAGCCGGTTCTATCCGCATTCCATTAGAACAAGGATTAAGACGAGTGTAAGAGAATTTACGAACTGGTCCGAAACGGTTCTATCCGCATTCCATTAGAACAAGGATTAAGACAGAAGATTTTCTCCGCACGCTCCAGCATCTTTTCTGTTCTATCCGCATTCCATTAGAACAAGGATTAAGACCCCACATAATGGGTGTGTGTGCCGTCAGTGATTGTTCTATCCGCATTCCATTAGAACAAGGATTAAGACTGTAATCGAGTTTTTCTTGTTTCGGCGGTTGACGGTTCTATCCGCATTCCATTAGAACAAGGATTAAGACCTCTTAGAGTGATGAGTGCCATACACCGAAAAAGGGTTCTATCCGCATTCCATTAGAACAAGGATTAAGACACCTGAAGAAGACCCGAAGGCCTACTTTGATAGACAGTTCTATCCGCATTCCATTAGAACAAGGATTAAGACACTAAGAAACTGGCGTCCTCAACATCTTGGAAATGTTCTATCCGCATTCCATTAGAACAAGGATTAAGACACAACACAGAGGTCTGGGTCTGCTGTTGACTCATAGTTCTATCCGCATTCCATTAGAACAAGGATTAAGACTCTGGATAGCATCCAGAACCACAGCTGCTGGCATGTTCTATCCGCATTCCATTAGAACAAGGATTAAGACACCCCGCCTCAACTTGGGTGGATGACATTGCGCTGTTCTATCCGCATTCCATTAGAACAAGGATTAAGACCTGAGGTTGCCCTCAGCAAACAAATCAACATGAAAGTTCTATCCGCATTCCATTAGAACAAGGATTAAGACATAGTATCGTCGTCCAAAACCACATACCCCCTGTACCCTGTACGATCCGCCTTCCATCAGGACAAGCATTCAGACACATATCCATACAACGCAGACCCCAGCTCGGGAAGAGTTCTATCCGCATTCCATTAGAACAAGGATTTAGACCACTTTGGCAGCCCTTGCCTGATGGTTTAGCATGAGTTCTATCCGCATTCCATTAGAACAAGGATTAAGACAGGCATGGTCTCAGTCTCAGTAGGATGCTCAAAGGTTCTATCCGCATTCCATTAGAACAAGGATTAAGACCCCTCGGCAGAAATGGTGTTTTTAGACACCATTATAGTTCTATCCGCATTCCATTAGAACAAGGATTAAGACATGTACCATCAACTAATGGTTTAGTATTAGTCTTAGTTCTATCCGCATTCCATTAGAACAAGGATTAAGACCGTTGTTCAGTTTCACGATACTCGGCCTGAAGCTGTTCTATCCGCATTCCATTAGAACAAGGATTAAGACCCCGACGATAACCCCAGTTGTGAAACCCGAATTGTTCTATCCGCATTCCATTAGAACAAGGATTAAGACGAATAGGTGACTGATGTGCAAATCCCGAAGGACATGTTCTATCCGCATTCCATTAGAACAAGGATTAAGACACATATTCCATTGCAAAACTGACAAATGGGATGTGTTCTATCCGCATTCCATTAGAACAAGGATTAAGACTGTGGACTTGAGTTGTTACTACCAACTCCTTCCTGACGTTCTATCCGCATTCCATTAGAACAAGGATTAAGACTTCACTTCAATGACCGGCAAATGCGCACAGGTGTTCTATCCGCATTCCATTAGAACAAGGATTAAGACACCTCGTAGGCTTGTGTCATGGCAGAGGAACGACGAGTTCTATCCGCATTCCATTAGAACAAGGATTAAGACTCGCCCGGCAAGGACATCCTGTAGGGAAAGAATGGTTCTATCCGCATTCCATTAGAACAAGGACTAAGACACCAGTTGGACGACGCTCGCCTACGTAACCAACATGTTCTATCGGCACTCCCCGCCGCGAAGTGCTATTGTGTGTATGCGCGCCTGTCTCTTTACGGAGGATAAGAGCCGTGTGACAATTGGGACAATTAGACAATTGATTTTCGCACGGTTCAAAAACACACGAGAGTAGAGAAATAGAGTAAAAAATATAGTAATATATTGATTATTAATATATTATATAATTATTATTATATATATAATAGTATTATAGCTTATTGTGGCCCGCGAGCCGACCGCGCGAAAATAGTTGTCCCAATTGTCCCAATTGTCCCGCGGAAAACGAAATGCGCTGATTATCTGATGTTTACGCTATAAGCAATGATGAATTGGGGCAATAAAAGCGCTTGAAAGAGCGTCAAAAAGGGGCAAAAATCCCCCTTTTCGCATAGAAAATCGCACTCCAGAGCCTAAAAAGGGGGAGAAAAGTGCGCAAAACAGGTCAAACTGCGATATTATTTCTAAAAGAATTGGCGTTGACTTTGTGAAAAAAGCGTGACTTTTTTGGAAAAAACGTTGTCTTTTTTGGAAAAAACGTTGACGTTCTGGAAAAATTCAACGCTAAATTCTCGTCCCAAGGCGTGTTTTTTACATACACAACTCAACTTTCGCAAGTTCTTCGCAGAGCGAAGCGGCAAAGCCGAGCGGAGTAAGGAGTTGTGGAGTTACTCCTTTACTACTTGCAAGTTGAGCTTGCGAAACTTGAATTAATTACTTGTAAATGTTCTATCCGCATTCCATTAGAACAAGGATTAAGACCTGCTCAATACCCCAATGCAGTTTATCAATATTCGTTCTATCCGCATTCCATTAGAACAAGGATTAAGACGCAATTTCTATATATTTGCCAAAGTCTAAGGATGGTTCTATCCGCATTCCATTAGAACAAGGATTAAGACATTTTCCAGTGCATAGCTGGCAGGCTGATATGTATGTTCTATCCGCATTCCATTAGAACAAGGATTAAGACGTCCAAAGACCCCAGATATCACCTAAATAGAGAGTAGTTCTATCCGCATTCCATTAGAACAAGGATTAAGACGGCTGGGCATACGACACCGAAAGACTCACCTCCACGAAGTTCTATCCGCATTCCATTAGAACAAGGATTAAGACGAATTTTTAATGATTAATGCTTGTATCTTTTTGAGTGTTCTATCCGCATTCCATTAGAACAAGGATTAAGACTCTGTCTGCTTGCCGTCGGCGTCAGTCACTGGAACTGTGTTCTATCCGCATTCCATTAGAACAAGGATTAAGACTTTTTTCCATATCTCTCAATCCATTCTGTCTTCTTTGTTCTATCCGCATTCCATTAGAACAAGGATTAAGACACATGCTTATACATGGGATTGACATACTCACCATAGTTCTATCCGCATTCCATTAGAACAAGGATTAAGACAGCTGAGCGAGAGAATCAAGGCGAGCATATTCGCTGTTCTATCCGCATTCCATTAGAACAAGGATTAAGACCGCTTTTAACCAACTAAGCTATATTCCCTTAAAAGTTCTATCCGCATTCCATTAGAACAAGGATTAAGACAGTTCAATGAACCGTTGTCTCATCCTCTCGATGTGTTCTATCCGCATTCCATTAGAACAAGGATTAAGACAGGTTAGATGAGAAGGCCACAAAGCAGACCTTATTTGTTCTATCCACATTCCATTAGAACAAGGATTAAGACTCTTCAGTTAAATGCTGCATTTTCAAATATTTCATCAGTTCTATCCACATTCCATTAGAACAAGGATTAAGACCTTAGCGTGCACCAGTAGTCAATGTTGTCATTGGGTTCTATCCGCATTCCATTAGAACAAGGATTAAGACATAAATACTAACATTCCGATATAATTAGTTATCGGTTGTTCTATCCGCATTCCATTAGAACAAGGATTAAGACACGCCATCTGTAGCAACCTGTACATTATGCATCGAGCGTTCTATCCGCATTCCATTAGAACAAGGATTAAGACTCAAGTTACTAGAACTTGATGTTTACCTTGATAGGCTTGTTCTATCCGCATTCCATTAGAACAAGGATTAAGACATGGTCTTAGCCAGGCTAGAGACATACACATTCATAGGTTCTATCCGCATTCCATTAGAACAAGGATTAAGACAGCCCGACAAATAACGTTCCCTCGCCGTCTCCGTGTTCTATCCGCATTCCATTAGAACAAGGATTAAGACTCGATGCCGTGGTAGTTGTTGATGACCCAATCCGTTCTATCCGCATTCCATTAGAACAAGGATTAAGACACTTGTTCAATGTTTTAATCATAACTGATTGTTGTGTTCTATCCGCATTCCATTAGAACAAGGATTAAGACTTGCGTGTTGAGGATTAATGTGCTGTCCGAAGACACACGTTCTATCCGCATTCCATTAGAACAAGGATTAAGACAGTCCACGGATAGAGCGAGAAACGCCCTGTGGTGTGGTACTCGTTCTATCCGCATTCCATTAGAACAAGGATTAAGACAATTGAATCGTCTGCTTTGCTCTCGCTTGCAAACGTGTTCTATCCGCATTCCATTAGAACAAGGATTAAGACAAACTCGATGCATACAATTACAAACACGAAGTAAGTTCTATCCGCATTCCATTAGAACAAGGATTAAGACTTTTTGTTCTGAGATATCTTATACAAATAAATTGGCGTTCTATCCGCATTCCATTAGAACAAGGATTAAGACCCGTCGTACTCCTCCATATCCTCTGCAGGTCCGAGGCAAGTGAGTTCTATCCGCATTCCATTAGAACAAGGATTAAGACAGTACTCCAAGCCCTCGGCGCGGATGAGTCCCTTCAGTTCTATCCGCATTCCTTTAGAACAAGGATTAAGACTTCTTGGAGATACATACTGATGTGGATATTCATTCATGTTCTATCCGCATTCCATTAGAACAAGGATTAAGACCCGCTGTGTTGAGTGGATTCTTGTTGAACAAATACGTTCTATCCGCATTCCATTAGAACAAGGATTAAGACGGTTTCTATTCACACAGCCGCCAAAAACTAACGTGTTCTATCCGCATTCCATTAGAACAAGGATTAAGACTCCATTCCTAATTTCCATGTTGCAGTTTTTGTTGTTCTATCCGCATTCCATTAGAACAAGGATTAAGACGACTTGCCGACTTCAGCGGCAATAGCTTCCTTAATGTTCTATCCGCATTCCATTAGAACAAGGATTAAGACATGAATGAAGATGTTTGCGATTTTCTCGTTTGAGTTCTATCCGCATTCCATTAGAACAAGGATTAAGACCGGCCACAATCACACTGTATCACGGGAATCTCGTTCTATCCGCATTCCATTAGAACAAGGATTAAGACAAACGCTCGTAACAGGTTTTCTTTGCCATATGTTTGTTCTATCCGCATTCCATTAGAACAAGGATTAAGACGAGAGTTTCATGTTGCTCAGTATACCTTTTAAAGTGTTCTATCCGCATTCCATTAGAACAAGGATTAAGACTCCTCGGCGTTGTTCTCGTACTTATTTGTACCAACGCGTTCTATCCGCATTCCATTAGAACAAGGATTAAGACGCATATTTTCGAAAGAGAGAAAAAAGGTCAGAGTGTTCTATCCGCATTCCATTATAACAAGGGTTTTAATATTCGGATTTCGGCCTCAGCCTTTTTTGCGTTTTTTTGTTGTCAAACAGTTGGCTGTTTAAGAAAATATGAGTACTTTTGCAACATCATTGCCAACAAATGCCTGTGCCAACCCAGTTCCAAACCCTCTGCCAAGAATCAACGCTCTATGATGCGTGGGACAAAGTCAAGTCGAAAGGCTCGGCAGGGGGCGTTGATGGGGTTACGATACAGGAGTTTGAGAAGGAGAGACACAAACAGATAATGCTCAACTATGGCTACGCCATACTGTATGTGCGCGTGTGGCAGGCGTTGCTCGCTGCTAAGCTCAACCCTTTCGAAAGTCTCATCCATGTACGACAGGAAGGGAAGCCGACGCTGGTTTATGACATGGTGGAGATTTTCCGCAGCCAGGTGGTAGACCGCATCGTCATCAGCCTTATACAGAAAGGGCAAGACCTGGAAGTGCGCAATGGGCTTCTTACGGATGGCACCAGGCAGCTGTTAGTAAAATCTGTCATGGAGCGTCTGGCCAGATATGAAAAATATCAAGGCGAGGAAATGAAGATGGAGCAAATCATACTACGCCAAGCCAACCTGTTGGCTAAGGCCTTTGAAGGTGCTGAGAAGTTCAAACCATACGTGGCGAAGTGGTAATATATATATAATAAGGTGTAGGTATGAGACGCAAGCACTTCTACGTGGTGGCATACGACATTGCCGACGATAAACGGCGCAACCAAGTGATGAAACTCCTCGAGTCGCTGGGAACGAGGATGAACTACAGCGTGTTTGAGTGTATGCTCACCGACCTGCAATACAGCTCGATGTGTAAGAAGCTGGAAAAAATCGTTGTCCGTCGCGAAGACTGGGTGAATATCTATCCGCTATGCACCGAATGCTTTGCACGGATAGAGTATATCCCCCCTGTTAAGAAGAAGGAACCGCCGATAATTGCCGTTATATAGGTGCCAGGGGGAGGCGTTCTTTGACATGATTGACACAAAAACATTTGCGAAAAAATGGGTTTTCGCAAATGGCTCTTTTCGAGGGTTTTAGCGTTTTTGGCGATTTTGGGCTGCTCGTAAAAAGTTCGCAAATGTATTTTTGGGGGAAAAAGCTTGCGACATTTGCGAAAAATGAGTACTTTTGCATACGGTAAAATGGCGGTTTCGCGAGACAGTTTTTCGCAAGAGGCCGATTCGTGAAGTTCCCGCCAATCATTTGCGAACTTTTTTGGATTCGCATCTGGCTGATAAACAGCGCAATGGAGTTTTTGGGCGCAAGAATTTCCAGCATTTGACAACAAAATATAGGGACATTTGCGAAATTTTCGGGCACGAGTGCCTAAGTGGTTGAGCAATAAAAGGATGAACGAGAGTCACGGATGAAGAGTTTTTTCAGAATACTGATAAATAGGACTGTTCTATCCGCATTCCATTAGAACAAGGATTAAGACATTTCTTGCAGCGTTATCCAGCCCCAAGAAATAGCGTTCTATCCGCATTCCATTAGAACAAGGATTAAGACATTACGCCAGTCGTATTTCCACTAAAGTATATCGAGGGTTCTATCCGCATTCCATTAGAACAAGGATTAAGACATTATAGATGTCTGCCCCCAGTCTACTCTCAAGGGCTGAGAGTTCTATCCGCATTCCATTAGAACAAGGATTAAGACAGAGACATGGTATAACATACCAATGGTAATCTATTGGTTCTATCCGCATTCCATTAGAACAAGGATTAAGACACAGGCTCACTATGTGCCTTCTCTTTCTTTTCGAGTTCTATCCGCATTCCATTAGAACAAGGATTAAGACTCTTGTTCATACCACCAATCTTTGTAATCACTTTCGATGTTCTATCCGCATTCCATTAGAACAAGGATTAAGACTGGCGATTTGCGCATCCATCAAAGACTGGTTCTTTGTTCTATCCGCATTCCATTAGAACAAGGATTAAGACTCGGGCACGGACCTTAGCACCCGCGCCCTTACTGGTTCTATCCGCATTCCATTAGAACAAGGATTAAGACCCTGAACGGGCAGACCAGCATCGAGCGCCTCTATGTTCTATCCGCATTCCATTAGAACAAGGATTAAGACCCGATAGCCTTGTATTCATCTTTAGTGTCGAGCAGTTCTATCCGCATTCCATTAGAACAAGGATTAAGACAGGTCTGCAATACCTTCCAAACCAATTGCCACACAGTTCTATCCGCATTCCATTAGAACAAGGATTAAGACTCTGGAAAGATTTGTTCCATACGCTTAATTTCAGCAAGTTCTATCCGCATTCCATTAGAACAAGGATTAAGACTCATAATGATTCTGTTGGCGACCCATTCCTGTCCACGGTTCTATCCGCATTCCATTAGAACAAGGATTAAGACGTGTAATTCCCAGCCACTCCAATTTCCCAACCGCCGTGTTCTATCCGCATTCCATTAGAACAAGGATTAAGACTTCCATTGCCAATCAAAATCAGCATTGTCAGGAAAGTTCTATCCGCATTCCATTAGAACAAGGATTAAGACAGCCATCCACGGGATGTGGTAGCCTTGCATCAAAGTTCTATCCGCATTCCATTAGAACAAGGATTAAGACCCTATATGCCATAGGGCGGCACTTGTTTCAATGTTCTATCCGCATTCCATTAGAACAAGGATTAAGACAATATGTGGTCGATGCCCATCATCGCGAAGTCCACCACCGTTCTATCCGCATTCCATTAGAACAAGGATTAAGACTTTTTGTGTATGTTTATGAGACTCTGGAGAGTTGTAGTTCTATCCGCATTCCATTAGAACAAGGATTAAGACGTGTAAGTCTGGAGGTAGTTGGGTGCCATCTCCATGTTCTATCCGCATTCCATTAGAACAAGGATATGTAGATAGGGCTGACTGAAATGATTTGTGGTTTCTTTTTGTCTGCTGCGCAACATGAATATCCATTAATGATACGCGAATGTTCATAAATAATATTCATGAGCAATTCATGTCCATTCGTGGGCATTTATGTAGCGCCGCAGGCACATTCATTAGATCAACCATTTTCCGATGCAATGCCTGTGTATGTGTTCACCAAAACATTTGCGAAAAAATCTGTTCGCATTCCATTAGAAGGATTAAGCCCCCTTTTTCCATTTGTTCACTTTGAGGCGGAATATGTATGGTTGAAAGGAATTCTTTGCCCGTAGCGTGAGCACGGGCGACCCTTTCAGGGTCGTTGCCATCCCGTACCTGTTATCCGCAGGTCGTACCGACCTACGGCTATTGAGAGGAGACGCTTTCAGCGTCTTTTCAACCGCAACGTGCAGATTGAGTGTTAGACCTGTATGGTTGAGGGGAGCATCATCATAGTGTTCAATATCACCATGACAAAAAGTTCTTCCTGAAGAGACGTTCTGGCTCGGAAAAGGCCCTTTTCCAGCTGTCAGGAGGCTGCTTCGCCACTCTGGCGAGGGGCTAAACGGGGCAAATTTTGCACAGCTGCACCCGTTTTGTGCAGTCTTTTTGCGTCTATTTTGCCTTGTCTCCCCCTTCTGTAAGCACGCCAAATTTTAAAAAGTCAACGCCAAATTTTTTTTTGGCGTTGACTTTTTCCAGCCTTTCGCCGCCTTTTTCTGGCAAAATGAGCGTAGGTGGCTGTGCTACAGTCGTTTATTGAACTTCCCCAAAATCGCGTTTCTTTTTGCCAAAAACTTTGCTCGTTCAAAATTCTTGAGTTTTGGAGGGGGTTGGCTGTCGCTTTTGGGAAATGAATTAACAATAATTCAGAAACGTCTCTGCGAGCCTTGCCCTCGGCTGCGTGGCAGCTGTGCGTCGTCGCTTCATTTTTCTGTGGATATTTTTGGTGGATAATTGTTTTTTTGCTATATTTGCAGCGTCATTTCGATTCTACATCCTTTTGGCATCTCGAATCTCAAACCAATAACGACGCTAAGCTAATGAGACGAAAGCTTTTACTGCTGATGACGACGATGCTGGCCGCTGTGCTACAGGCGCAGCAGCCCCGGCAGGTGTATGTGACGCTCGACGTGTCGGGCAGCATGAACGGCAACAAGTACGTGCTTGCCAACTATACGACGCAGATGATTGTGACGCTGTGCGACGAGGCCGACGATGTGCACATGATTGTGTATGGCCAGGAGAAGCGGCTGTCGGGGCAGAAAGACCCGCTGGCCGTCATCCAGAAAGACATCCGCTCGCTGAAATTTGGCAGGCCGCAGTCGGTTGGGTCGCAGTTCGATGATATCATCGGCTTCAATCGTGTCTACCAGCCGTCGGCAGGTCGGCAGGACTGGCTGTTCATCATCGGCGACGGCTACTGGGGCACCATGAGCAAGTCGCGTTCCGATGAGCGGCAGACGTTTCAGAACATCGTGAAGGGAGGTAGCCTGAACGTGTGCTACCTGCAGACGTGCGAAGAACTGTCGGAGCATAGCGACTTCACTAAGTTCGTAGAAGACCTGGGTGTGGTGGACATCCGCAAGTCGAGCGTCGAGCCGAAGACCATTCGTGAGGGCTGCGACCATTTTGCGAAGAAGATATTGGGCTTCAGCGCCACGTCGCTCGACATCAAGAAGAAGGACCGCAACAAGGTGTCGGTGGTGGCTGAGCTGCCTCTGACGGAGCTGCTGCTGGTCTATCAGGACGAGGTGGTGCCCGAGCGTCTGCCGCTGGTGACGGCGGCAGCGTGTGATGGTCGCCAGATTGACGTGCGCCTGAAGGGCACGCCCACTACACAGCCTGTGAAGTCGCATCCGCGTGAGCAGAACCTGAGCGGCCGCGTATGGCGGATGAAGGCCCAGGGCGGTGCCATCCCTGCTGGTAAGGCCATTGAGATAACGTTCGACAAGGACATCGACACCGACAAGGTGAGCGTCTATCCGCTGGTGAAGGAGGTGGCGTTCGGCTCCTTCGGTCTGGCTCCCAGCGGTGGCCAGCTTATGCAGGTCGACGACAAGACGTTTGCCATCTGCGAGGGCGAGAACGCGGCGATGGTGCGCGTGGAGCTGAGCGCTGCCGCCCGCCAGCAGCTGCCTGAGTCGCTGCTGAAGAAGACGAACGTGGTGGTGAAAGCAAACAACAAGGAATACAAGGCGACGTACAAGGACGGCGGCTTTGAGTGCAAGATTGACCTGGAAGGCGCCACGACTCAATACTATGCCGAGTGCGACTGTCCCGGCTACTTCAGTCGTGTCACCCCCATCATGACCATCGTGAAAGACCCCAAGGCCTGTCAGCCCGTTGAGCCGCCGGTGGTGGAGCGCCCAGCTGTTGACTTCGGCACGATGTCGTTCAGCCAGCTGAAGAACGACCAGATACGCGGCGTCATCCAGGACTCGGACACTCAGGAGGTGCTCGACCCCGAGAAGTTCGACATCAGCGTTGAGCTCGACGATGACTTCCTCTATGATGAGCCTCGCCTGAGCATCGAGGGCAACACGCTCGTCATCGATGTGCACCCCCGTGGCGACTGGTGCGAGTGCCTGTTCCCCACCGACTTGAACCTGCGTGTGTTGTCAACGCCGAAGGAAGGCGCCTTCAGCAGCGAGGATAAGAACTATGTGCAGACGGTGACCCCCGTGCACCTGCGCATTGAGAAGGACCGCCCGTGGCTGAGCCGCTGCCTGTGGGTGGTCGTCGCGCTGGTGCTGCTGGTGCTCCTGCTGTTCTACCTGCGGGCGCTGATGAAGAAGCGGCGGTTCAAGAAGAACGCCATGCTGACACCCCGCTACCTGAGCTACTATGGCGACATGATTGAAGACCAGGGCGGCAGCCGCCTGCGCCGCGAGGGCTTCGGTGCCTGGTTCCAGCGGTGGCTCCTGCCTGGCGACGAGCGTACGACGCTCTCGTTCGACAAGCCCGCCATCAACGGCCTGACGCTCATCGCCTCGGAGTCGAAGGAGGTGGTGCGCATCCCGAAGGCATGCTGCGACTGGACCACGATGCGAATCAATGGCTACGACCCTGAGACCGACATCGGCAAGGAGAAGACGGTGAAGCTGGGCAACATGAACACCGTGGAGGTGTGCTACCCCGACGGCAGGCGCGAGGGCGAGGCCGTGTTCACCTCGGGCAAGGAGAACGACGGCACGGGCTACCGCATCTTCCTCGGCCTGCTCATGGCTGCCGACGTGCTGGCCATCGTGGCCCTGCTGTGGCTCATGTTGCGCTCACTGCTGTAGCCACGCTGCCGCCATAGTGCTACTCAATCATTCAATTATTTGTCACTCAACACTAAACACCATCAATAGTTATGAATTTTCCAACCACTTTAATCATCGGCTTGGGCGGCGTGGGCTGCAGGGTCGTGGAAGGCATCTACAGGAAGTTCTCGGCCAGCAATCCCACCGAGATGGAGAAGAGAAATGTGGCCTTCCTCTGTCTGGATACCGATGCCAACGACATCAAGGAGCGCCAGAAGGTGATGCCCAAGGACTGCATTGTGAAAACCTCGTCGGACATGAGCAGCACCATCGGTGCCTACATCGACCGCATCAAGGGCAAGACCACCGTGCTCGACTGGTTTGACACGAAGAGCAAACAGCTGACCACCATGTCGCTCAACGACGGTGCCGCCCAGGTGCGCATGGCCTCGCGCCTGGCGGCCATCTCGGCCATCGACGAGAACAAGTTCAAGGCCATCGACAACAGCATCAAGAACTTGCTGAAGACGGAGCCCGAACGCCATGCGGGCAACAACATCAAGATACACATCGTCTGCAGTCTGGCTGGCGGCACCGGCGCCGGCTCGTTCCTGCAGGCGGCCTACTACGTGAAGAATGCCATGCGCGAGCAGAACGCCGACGCTCCGAAGATCACCGGCTACTTCCTGCTGGCCGACGTGCTCTGCGAGGACAGCAACATGGGCTTCTCGGACGACCAGAAGGAGAACATCCGCTCGAACACCTACGCGTGCATGAAAGAACTGCTGGCATTCAGCAGCGGCGACCATTCCTACCAGACGGGCAACATACAGTTTGAGTATCGCTTAGGTCAGCGCGACAAGCAGCTGCCGGCCGAGCCTCCCTACGACACCTGCTTCGTGGTTGACTACTTTGGAGTGGACGGCGGCAATCTCATCAAGGAGGTGCGCTACGAGGAGCAGACGGTGGAGTTTGTCTATCTGAACGCTTTCGACCCCATCGGCGACAACCTTCGCAAGAACGCCATCAACGACATCCGCCAGAAGATAGACCGCGACGGCGCCGGGCGCTTCGCCTCCTTCGGCGTGTCGAAGCTGGTATATCCCGTCGACGACCTCATGTCCTACTTCGCCTGCCAGCGCGTGGTCGACAACCTGAGCGGCACGTGGCTGCGCATCGACAAGGACTTCGAGGAGCGCATGGCCGAATACAAGCAGAACATCGACCAGGGCGTGAGGGCCGAAGAACCCAATCGTGGCAAGCACTTCATGCAGCAGGTGGAGGCCCTGGGCACCATCGGCGCCGGCCGCGAGGGTGTGGAGTTTCGCAAGATTCTGGAGAGCACCCGTGTGCCCGTCGAGGGCCGCGACACGGGCCGCCTGTCGAAGGCCAGCCTCTATCTGGAGGGTGTGAAGGACTACGTCGACCTGCTCATCAAGAGCAGCAAAGAGCTGACGAGCCTCTATGCCTATTGCACTGCGGGCAATCCCAACTTCACCAAGAACACCGGGGCCGACAACGACCTGGCCTTCGTGGCCCGTCGCGAGCGCGAGCTTGAGGAATACCGCAATGCCGTGATGGCCTTCATCGACTCCAACAAGTCGGTGGCCATCAAGCAGTGCTTCCTCGTTGACCACGACCAGGAGGGCTATGTGTCGAAGAATCCGCAGGCAGACAAGAACCATCTGAACACCTATATCCTGGAGAAGGAGAAAGAGCTGCATCCGCTGGCCGTGCGCTATCTGCTCTACGATGTGCAGGATCAGCTGAACACGCATCTCGACAAGCACAAGGCAAACATCAAGAGTCTGGGCATCAAAATCAACGAAGGATACAAAAAGCTGTTCGACGACCCGGAGACGAAGGAGCGTGTGGAAACCGCCCGCGAGCGACTGAAGAAAGCCAAGGACAAGAGCTCGGGACTGCTGAACAAGAGCCTCAGCTTCTTTGGTGGCCAGGACTCCTACAAGGCCGAGAAGGAGAACTATGAGAGCCTGTCGAGCCAACAGGCGGAAAACATCCACAAGTACTGTGCCGCCAAGCTATTAGAGGAGACCTATGCCGGGCTGCTGGCGCAGATTAAGCTGCTCATCGAGGAGGAGGAGAACTTCTTCAAGAGTCTGCCCACGGCCATTGGCGAGGTGAACAACAAGCTGCGTTCGCTGCTGAAGATGCACGATGCCAACAACGACCCCTGCGTCAGCTACGTGCTGGCCTCGGAGAAAATGAAGCGCGACATCTACGACGACGTCATCAGCGTGAGCGACTCACCCTTCTTCCCACCTGAAATGTCGGCCGCCCTCTATCGAAGCATGTACCACAATGCCGTGGCAGCCATCGCCACCATGGGCAGCAAAGCCGCCAAGCGCAAGGACAGCAAGACGAAGAAGGACGAGCTGGCAGAGGCCAACCGGCGAATCATTGCCGACTGCATCGGCTTCCAGGAGGAAATCATCCGCGACAAGAACCGTGAGTACTCCGAGATGAACGTCATCTCTGCCCTGCGCGCCGAAGCGATGCACGAGTGCTACGACAACGAGGAGAAGGCTCGCGAATATATGCTGCAGAAGTTCCACGCCTTCCGCGACAGGGCTGAAATATGGGGCCCCGACAGCATCGACAACTCCATACGCTACATCAATGCCTGGGGGCTGAACCCGGCCTGCATAGAGCCAGATGTTGTCACTGGCGACGAGATGGATGAGCTCTTCGGCGACACCAACGTAGGCACCAATGTGAAAACCGCTGCTACGCGCATCGCTTCAGCATGCTTCAGCCCTTATGAAATCATTCGCGTCAATGCCGTCACGCTGCTCACCATCGAAAAGAACTTCAAGGGCTTCCTCTCGAAGGAGAAGACCGCCCTGACCGGCGAGTCGCTGGGCAACTACTACGTGGCCTACAAGGATGTGGTGGACAGGATGAACGTGCCAAACAGCAAGACCTACTCGCCCCATCTGGACAAGCACTGGCATCTGCCTGCCTTTATGCCAAACATCGGCTTCACCTATGCCGACGAAGTGAGGCAGGTGTTCAGGGCCATGTACTGGGGACTGCTGCTCAACAAGTTCAAGTTCGAGTCGCGTGGTGGCGACAATTATTGGAAGTTTGTTGGCGACATTTCGAGCTTCATCAAGGATGTCGACGGCAATATGATTCTGACGGGCAACTCGCTAAAGTATGCCCTCGACCGCCTCTTCATGGGCTTGACCTCGAATCCCTCGATGGTGAGCGAGGTGCTGAAGGATGCCGATGCGATGTGGGGCAAAGCCAAGGACCAGTGGCTGCAGAAGGAGACCGACGATGGCAACGAACTGGACAAGATGAAGAAGTCGAAGATTGTGCAGAGCATTGCCACCTTCGAGTTCGGCTTCTTCCCCAAGGCACCGAAGGCCAAGGGCAGCAACTGGTTCAGTCTGCTGCAGTCGAAGGAGAACCTGCAGCTCCACCGCCTGATGAACATGGATGGCGGCCTGCTGAAGACCAGCTTCTTCAGCGACCTGATGGAGCGGCTCATCTACGTCTTCGGCCCATCGTCGAACACGCGCAAGGTGTGCGAATATATCATCCGAAACGTCGACAAGGCCAATATAGACCATGCCCGTGCGCTGCTGGATAGCTTCGACGAGCAAAACCGCTTTCAACCGAATGAGTAGTTGTCATCATGGCTGATGTTTCTGTATTGCTGAACTTGTCAGGGAAAGTGGTGTTCGAGCGCACCGACCCGCTCATGGACTTGGTGAGCGGGCATGGGCCGCTGCTGTTCTACGACCGTCTTTCGCTTGAAAGGTTCCCCTTGGCACCAGAAGAGCAGGAGGGACATGTGCAGAAGCTCATCCTCGACTTGAAAAACCTGTTGGAGAGTCGCCGCCTGTCGGCCGACGACGAAGGGGGCAGGATTCGCATCATCGTAATCCTCGACCTGGTGGGAGGCTTCTCCCACCAGAGCGGGTTGCGGTATTCGTTTCCTGCCCAGAAAGCCCGTTGCATCCTGGAGAAGATGAAGCGTGCGTTTCAGAAGGACACGCAGCTGTTTGGCCGCTTCGGCTTCTCGTTCCTTTTCATTGAATGCGACAGCACCAGCGCCCAGGCGAACGACTTCTACCGCTCGCTGGCCTACGATGGCTATCACGGCTTGCCTACAGGGTGGCTGACGACGGAGATGATGACGGTGAATGCAGCGCGTGACCAGATGCTGGCCAGGCTTGACTCGCCCACGGAGGACTTGCCGTTGAGCCATGACAGCATCCATTCAGCATACGTCGACTTTCAGCATGAGCTGGAGAAGCACACGACGGGCGTCGCGGCACTCTTGGAACAGGCTGGGGTGGGCGAGGCTTTTAGGAAATATATCCAGGGCGGCTGTGCCAGCTTGGAGACAATAGGCGACGTGGGGCGCTTTGACTACGACGAGTTGTTCCGCACGGCAGTAAGCGAGTGTATAGGCTTGCGCTGTCAGGAGCTTGGCCACTGTTCGTCTTTCATCTTTAAATTGCGTACAGGTACCGCCTCGCAGCGCAAGAAGGACGAGATGGTGCTTGCCTCGCTGCTGCAGCTGCTGGTCACACGCACCACCCCATGGCCTGCAGCGCTGCACGTGGTCGACGGCAAGGCGCATGAGCACTTGCTGCGCGTGGAAGAGCTGTCGCGGCTGAAGGAGGCCGTCAAGCAGTGCCTGCTGAAGTTGCGAAGCGATGGCACCCTGCGCTGGGCCGAGGACAAGCAGTTCTCCTATCAGGAGTACTCGGCCAAGAACACCGACCCCGTGGAGACTGACTCTTTCGACGCTGTGAACGATGAAGCATCGCAGCAGCGCACCGCCCTCTACGAGCAGTTCTGCGAGCTGCGCCGCGTGCCTTTCTTCTTTGGTCGTCGGCCTGGCGACTGGCAATGGTATACGAGCGTCATGGAGTTGCTGGATAAGATGATTGCTTTTGAATCGGAAAACGACCGCCCGCTCTGCGACTCGCAGCGGCGCATCACCGACCGTGAGATGAACCGCGAGCCCCGCGAGGCTACCTATGTGGAGCTGAAGGTGAAACGTGATAAGCTGCTGGAGGAGCAACGACCCGTGAACCCGATGGAAGACCTGAAGAGCTATCTGGAAGAGCGGAAGACGGTGATGGACGAACTGGCCGCCCTGAAAGAACAGTTGAAGAAGCAGATGGTGAAGCTGGGCTTCGCCCTCACCACGTTTTGGCTTTCGCTGTTCGTCTGTCTGGTCTCTGTGGTCTGCTATGCCTTCCATTTCTTCCTTCCGAGTGTTTCCGACAGCCCAGTGTGGCTGCTCGCCGGTGTCGGCGCCGCCAGCCTCGTGGGGGTGGTGGCTGCCTTCGTGGCCCAGTCGCGGGTCGGAGCGTCCATCTCAGCTGTCTTCAGCCAGATTGACGACCGGCTGGACCGACTGAAGAAAGGTCAGACGGCCTATGTGGAACGGGTGAACAAGCGCATCAAGACGCAGAACGAGGCCGACATACGTCGCAAGAACCTGCATGAGTTGGAAGAGAAGCTGGCGCTGTTCGACCGTCACAACGTGCAGGTGGAACTATGGGAAAAGCATTTCAGCGGCATGGAGAGCAAGCTGATGACCATGCTGACCTATGTGGGCAACAACGCTGCGGAGAGCGGCGGCCCCCCCATCGTGGTAGACGACGACGGCTTGAACATCAATGAGAAGCCCTGCCTCCCCACTGTTGTCAGCGAGCAGTTTCGGTCGATGCAGACTACATCCTCGCAAGGGCAGAAGATAGAGCCGGTTACCTGTTTCCTGAGACTGATAGACATTACGAGCTTCAATTAAAATTACATTCATATTGATATGGTCAACTCCATCATAGCCTTCTTGATTCTCCTGCTCAACATTGTGCCGCTGATGCTGACAACGAAGCGGGCCAAGAGCGTGGCTTATCAGTGGTGGCACATGCCTTGGCTTGCCTTCCTTTTTGTCGTCGTGGCATACTATGTTTTCCGCCAGATCGATGTCACCGTATGGCCAGTATTCAGGCTGCTCTTCGACAATGCCCAGGTAGAGGCGGCCTACGTGCTGCTCTGTCAAGCCGTCTGGCTGCTGGTAGGCGCGGCCTTGCGTCGCCCCGCCGTCCACAAGGTGCTCCTTCCTTGGTTTCAACAGCTTTTCGGCGGACAGGGCGAGGATCGTGACCATGTGTTGCCCTTTCCCTATTTCATCGACCATGAGAAAGTGGTCAGGTCGCGTGTAGGCAAGCCTTTCTACCAGCAGTTGCTGGGCGCCGTCATCGTCATCATTGCCGTGGCCTATGCGTTGTTCTTCCTCATGGTGGAGCTTGTCGGCATCAGCTTCTGGCCGCTGTCAGCCTTCGGGCTGTTTGCGCTGTTGCCGCTGGCCGACTATTACCACTACCTGAAGGCTGAAGTGCCTGAAGAGAAAGAGCAGGTGGGCGAGGGTAGGGGGCCTGCACCGGCCATGGGCGACCTGGAGCGGCTGTGGGCACTCTACACCGAGACCTTCCCCAGCTATGCTGTGGCCTGGAAGCGAAAGTGGCATGTTGATAGTTCGACGGCCAAGGACAACCAAGACATCATGGAAGACCTGTTGGAGCAGCTCACGACATCGACGCCCGCAGCCCAACCCGGGGGGCTGCGAGGGGCCGACGGCTGTCTGGAGAACTGCGACCTCACCGATGCTTTTCTACGCTTGGAACCCCTGTTCAACTGGGAGGAGGAGAACGGCCGCCTGATGCTGTTGGTGCTCGACATACCCAACCACTTCTCGCAAAGCACACGCTTCTCCTTCCTACAGGAGATTGCCGCCGAGCTGAAAGGCATCCTGCACAAAGACCTAAAGGTGTACGACGAGTATTCGCCCAGCGCCGTGCTCAACAGCAGCATCGTTGTGGCCTCGCTGCCAGTGCTGTCGATGCGCAACCTCGACGAGGAGTGGATGCGCCGCATCGGCTTGGTGATGGTCGTCAACCTGTTCGACAAGAGCCTCTCCAATCTCTACGCGTGCCGCAAGTTCTCCTACTTGCTGCGTGCCGCCAATGCGCAGTATCAGCTGCTTTTCCTCACGCCCCATCTGCGAGGCGTAGACCCAGCCATGAAGAATGTGTGGCTGACGGGCACGAAGACCGTGGAGCGGCTGCTCCGCCAGCATCCCCACGGCCATCATCAGTTCTTCATCGGCTACGACATCGAGGACTACATCGCACGTCTGGAGTGCATCCTGAAGCCGCTGCCCGGCGAACCCATGTCGGCAGGCTGCGAGCTGGCCCCGATAGCGCTGAGCTGCAAGGAAGGCGACAAGCCGAAGACCGTCACCCCCGTGCACTTCCTCGACCTGGCCTATACGAACATCGTAGAGGGCATCGAGGAGCTGGGCAAGTTCTACCGCAACGACTACCTGCCCGTCAGGGTGGCCGACATCAACCGGCACATCCATAGCCATCTGCTGCCCGTGGGGAGTGTCGACGAGCCGCAGGTGTTCTCTGTCGTCTTCGACCAGGAGAACAATGCGCCAGCGGCCTATTCGAAGTGGATGCATCTGGGATGCGACGAAAACATGACGGTGGTGGTGTCGAGGCCCTATCTGCTGCGCGACTATTTCAATGCCAACCACGACTTCTTCGTCAACGCGCCGTTCCTGGCCCTGCAGCCCCATCTGAGCAAGAGCCGCGTGACGCTGGCCGTCATCTTGCTCGAGATGCTGCAGAAGTCGGAGATGACCGAGGCGCAGTTGCGGGGACTGCTGCAGGGCTACTACAGCGAGGACGACATGCGCTCCGTCTCCACCGTCGTGCAGCAGCTCTTCGCCACCTATTTCGCCAACGACCTGGCGGGCAGTCTGCAGACCGTCTGTCGCACGGTGTTCGACGGCAGTCAGTATCAGGACGAGGTGGTCTATCAGCTGGGATTCACCGATAGCGTCAACCTGTCATATCTCGACCACGTCAGCGTGAAGGATGAGTCGGGCAACGTCCTGTTTGTCATCATCAAGGACCTGATGAACCAGAACTTTGCCAAGAAGCAAATACACTCGTTCTTGGGAAAGCCTTACGAGATTGACAACTACGACAGTGCCAATAGGGTGCTGAAGGTGAAGGCCGCCAACACGCAGGCAAAGAATGTGTTCTTCTACAAGAGCGTGCAGTGCGTGACGCTGGGCAGCCGGCGGCGCCCCATTGAGGAGATGGCCATGCACAGCACCTGGAGCCACTTCATCACTGGCGAGGAGCTGGGCCTCGACTTCGAGGGCTTCGAGACGCCGGTGACGGTGGGCGTGAGCAGGTGGTATGAGTTCTGCCACTACACCATCCCTGGAGCCACCTACACCGAGGCCTCGCCAGCACAGGAGCGCAAGTACGAGAACGGACGCGTGCTGAAGGTCAGCCTCCGCTATCTGCAGAAGAAAGAGTATCTCGACCGCATCGATGACATCCGCAAGAGCCT